>Ga0194135_10002990_pt1 | contig 10314 bp, 7 predicted proteins | sample LitLau_LLRF_2013_FD_134024 | JGI IMG/M metagenome (GOLD analysis project Ga0194135, IMG submission 134024) | Freshwater sediment microbial communities in response to fracking from North America - Little Laurel Run_MetaG_LLRF_2013 (version 2) | ecosystem: Environmental > Aquatic > Freshwater >... | reverse complement strand
TGAAGAATGATGGGACAAGAGACTTAAAGGGCAGCAGGAGCGTTGGAACGAAGAAGTATCGATATTCCAATTTCGTTATGTATGTAAGCTCTGCCTGTTTACTTTTGAGCAAAGGCAAAAAGTATTTTTTTCGTCCGAGAGGTATGCAAGTGCGATTCAGATTCTTTCTCTACTTTTTATTCAATCATAAATTTCGGATCATTTTTCTGCTCTCTCGTGGAAAGTTAAATGAAGCAGTACACACACACACACACACACACACACACACACACACACACACACACACTGGTATCAAGTGTATATACCTCAAAACAGTGTAGAGTGCGAGCGAGCTGGTGAAATGAAAACTTGTTCTTTTTAAAAACACATTGATGTCACGGAGAATTTTGATTGCATGAGATTCTCTCTCTGGTTATATTTTTGTATGCAGGGTTATTTGATGGCCTATCATTTTCCATTGTGTCTGACTGATATTGCATACATGGTGCTATAGTTCTTATGTATGAAAAAATTGACAATAATACTTCTTGAGAAGAAGCTATATATGGTCGTCGTCGCTCAGTGTGTGTGTAGTGCTCCTACTTTTAACTTTAATGAGACTTGAGGGAAAGGAAAATCGAGCTGAGTTGTCAAAAAAGTGAATGGGCTTGGGTGAGATTTTGAAGATTATGGTTTCATTGCTCAATGGATAGATTGATTCAGCCATATTTTGATAGGTTGTTGTGAGAGAGGGACAATGTTACTCTCTTTATATATAACTAGTTCAATTTCAATTCTTCCTTTCTTCTTCGTCACGTTTCGTGTGGTGAAGTTCTCTTGATATGATAATCATCAACATTTATTTTATATAGAATGTCGATGCAATCATAAAAAGAAATAGACACTGACCTCAGTATTAAAATGTATGTGTAGTATTATTTGGTTATAATAAATATAACAAACTATGAGAGCTCGAGACTTGATACTTTATTTGAGCAAGTTATTCTATTTTACGGAACTTAATAAAATAAGACACACCACTATGCATGCAATATGAAGTAGACGCGATGGTGAAGGATGGATATAGATTATGCAGCACTTGAGATACTTTGAGATCTTTCTCTCTCTCTCTTTGGTTACTTAAAAATTGAGTGTTCAATCAAATTTTTTGTAAACCATGTTGAAGTGCTTACTCACGAAAAAGCAGTATACTGTGTAGATCTCGCTATTCGTGATGATCACCCTATGATGACTAATCTTTTGCACGAAGTACTTGAGAAGTCTTTTTGTGGGGAAAATATACATATAATAAGATGAAGTTGGTTTGAAACAGAGATATGTTGGAGATAAAAGACATTATCTATTGTGTGTGTGCCTACAATAATGAATGTGATCTGTATTTTATTTTCATTTTACAGTAATAATCGCAACTACAACGATGACTGCAGCGATTCGGAAAAGTCATCTCCCACCAATGAAGGAGGAAGTGGGGAAGGATTAATTCGGAATGGTTGGTGGTTTCTATTTTCTATATTCTTGATTGTTCTTCTATCTCTGCATGTATAAACGTGTATAAGTGTATATAAGTGTATGTGTGTGTTTCCAAAAGGAATTCTATTACTGTATTCTCTCTGAAGAATATCATTATTAAGTAGGAAAGTAGAATCGCAAAAAACTATTCTGAAACACCGGGCAACCGGCAAAAGAGCAGCAGATGAGAAGATGAGTATGTATAGTTTTGATGAGAGTCTCTTTGTGAATTAACTTCTTAAAATTGAGATCACACGAAAAGTATTCTTCTCTCCTTGTACTTTCAAGTATTCCTTTGTGGTATTTTTATGAAGAACTGTGAAATAACTTTGTCTTGTTTGAATACTTTATGTGGTAATTTCTATGGGAAGTCATTTTGCTAGAACCCATTTCATCCCTTTTGATTTGTCAAGAAGGAGCTACGAAAAAGTTGTTGACTCAATGGGTTTTAAGTTAACTGTTCCCATTGGGATGATATGTGGCTTTCTAAACTCCTTCTCCAGTGTAGAAATATAACCCTTTTTCAGTATTCCTTCCTTCTTTTGCACACTTGAAAATGTGTCCGAGATAGTCTCGTCTCGTGTGTGTTTAGATTGAGTTTTGTCTGTGCACTTATCTCGGCCAGAGAGAAAGAGAGTGGACTATACACACCTACACATACACGGTATTATTTCCTTTCTTTCTCTCGAGTTTTGAATGTTTTGAAAGATTATGGAAACTCACCCTCATCCTCCTCCTCCTCACTGTCCATGCCGTGAGGTAGTAAGGGTGTTTTTTCAAAAAACAAAAAGACACGGTGACTTTAAAAAGCTTTATAATCTAGACAGTGTTGGTCTATAGTTAGTATGTGTGTGGTGTGCGATTGGAATAAGTGGAGAAATGTGTTGAGACATGTTTGCTTTTATTGAAATTTTCCTCAGGCAATTTGGACGGATCAAGTCCAGTGTTGAATCTCTCTAAAAACACACCAGAGGATGTGTCCGATAGTGACGAAGCTGCTGCTGACGGAGACTACGATAGTGACAACGAACCTACGAATGGAAATGGTAAGGGGAAATAATACAAGTCAGGAAGAATTCAAAGTATGCTAACTTGAACTCATTAACACATTCTGCTTGTGGATTTTTAACGTAGGGATTTCATCTGACACTGGTCTTTACGAGTACACAGAAAGATCCCACTCGAGAAAATCATCTCAGCCAAATGAACTGAAGAGTCCTTCAGAGGGAAGTGGCACCCAAGCACATCATGATCCTCATTCATCTCCCTTCACCGATGTTTCCGCTGCAGAGGCTGCGATTTCCTCTACTGAAAACCTACTGAGGAACATTCAGGGGTTGTTAAAAGTTGCTGCTGAAAATGCAAAGCAACAAGAACGGCGAATTACGTTAGAAAAAGGTAATTAACAAAGAGTTTAACGGGTATTTGAATGAACACAAATACGCGAGTAGAGTCACACTAACCATAAGTTGTTCTTGGTTTGGTTCACACAGCCGAGTTCAAGATGGAGATCATGAGGGAGAGAGATTTAAGAGTTCAACTTGAGAAGCAACTGGTTGAAGAAAGAAATCTAAGGAGTAAGTCCTAAAGTCATTTGAAATAAAGAAATGAAAGGAAGCAGAGAGAGAGAGATAGTCACACAACTTGTGGCTGGGGTTTATCTAATAAGTCTTTTATGTTCTCTCGCCGTCTGTCAACCAAACCCACTTGATCTTTCAGCGTCTTCTTCACCCTTGTCGCATTCATATAAATTTCTATCTTGTAACTTTCTCCCTTTCCCTTCTTCTTCGTCCCTTTCTTCTTCCTCGAGAGAGATAGAGAGAGACCCACTTGGGATACCATTACCAAAGTATTTTCTTAAATTGCCAGGAATTAAGCTCTCTGTGTTTACTTTCTCCCATTACTCCTTTCCCAAATGAATTAATTCCAAGCAAATTAATTCATTAAGCTCTCTCTCATCTCCACCAACGACTAACTTTTGACTTTCTATTTCTTGTTTTCATACCTAATTGTCTCATCTTAAACATCTATAGAGTTACTTAAGTAGCTGAGGATCTATTATCTTTTATTGCCCTGGAGGTATTTTACACACCAATATTATGTTTTCTTACTTAAAAGAACAAGACTTTTCTTCAAGCCTCGACGATTATAACAGTTACTATTATTGTGTATGTGTGTGTACATGCTTGTCAGGAGCTTAAGACTTAAAAGTGACTTTCTTGTTTCACACAGCTTACTTCGAAAAGCGGTGGAAAAAAGAAAGGCGCATTCGTAAAAAGCTGGAAGGTCAAGACCAACAGCAGCAATGTTCTTCAGTAAACAACCGAAATACAGATCAATCGTTACACCAGTCTCAGGTACATTCTGGTTTCTCGTCGACCCAAAATTCGACAGGAAGCACACAACAGCAGCAACACAACTCATCAGCACAACAGCAACAAGTCTCGCCGATTCTACAGTCACGACATGACAAATCTGATCAGCAATCATCATCATCTCATACCTCCAATGACAAATGCTCCCCTTCGGAGAGGGACGGTGGTAAATCCACACAGAGTACTCCGTGCACGAATGGCAATTCTGTTAAAGGTGATTCAAGTGATAGGTAATTTTAAGAGCCACGCAGTTTTCTTCAAAGATCTCCTTTTAATTTCTTGTAAGTATATATGCGATGAAGTACACACATAGCCTAGCATATAATATAGCTTCTCGATTGCGATGCAGTTTTAATCATACCGAGAATCATATTATAGTTACCTTTAGCCCTTGAAAGATTCCCTAGTTGACATTTTGAAACCTTAGAATTGAGTAGCTTTAATAATCTTTTACGGCAGCAACAACGCAGGATGCCGAAAGACTTAAAAGTTAAGGTAACTCAAAGACACATGGGCAGTGATGGCGATAGTCTCACAAATCTCTCGATAGCTTTTTTAAACACAAATAACACGCAGAGAGTGTATTCAAATGAGACTGACTGAGAGAATGCTTACGAGTCTTAACCAACTATTAAGTATGTAAGTAAGTGGCCTCTGAATATATATTTGTGTTGATTGGAGGCGATGAGATGGTAGTATATATAGTTTGTTTGGGGTGATTGAGAGAGAGCTAAGGCCAAAAGTGGCTGCACTTTAGAGTCAAAGTCTTAAGTAAAACACGCTGAGACTCAGTGTGGTGTAGGTGATGAGGATGTTTATGGGATGTTGGGAAGTCCATTAAACAGACTTGAGTAAGTTTCACAGAATAAATACATCCCCATTTGTGTCGGATTAACTAATCGTTTGGTGAGCTGTGAATCCCTCATTTGTCAATTTGTTTATTGTTATTTAACGTCGTAAACCACCAAGAATATGACACAAGTTGGCAACCCATTCATTATTATTATTGCACTCGTGTAGTCTGGCCTCACTCATCGCTTTTTCAGAAGATGTTTATGATGTCAAGTAAATTCCTATCGAATGACTCTTTCACCCTTCACAGAACTTTCCTCAGTTCATACGTATACACATGAGAATCCCAAACTCGTTCAGTCTTACTTAATAATAGTGTCCGCATGTCTTTACTAGAATTGTCTCTTTACACTCTTCTGTGTGTGTATCTTTCTCTAATTCCTTTAATGGTTTAGACAGCATCAGCTAAGAAGATAGATTTTGTGATTCTCATGTACATCAATTTTGTTTGTAGAAACACTTTCCTAGTTCCCCACAACCTGTCATGTTTAGTAAGTGTTATTTAGACGGTTGAACACAATTGTATGTATACATTTACTTCTGCATGTAGATAGTATTAAATGGGTATAGACTTAATGCTTGAAACTTGCTGGAAAGTGTTTGAAAGAGTCGACATGCACATTTAGGGATATGAGCAACTCATACAAACAACGTGTGAAATTAGGATCCGTCAGCTTATGCCCGTCAATCCCAGTGCCTCCTTCCGTTCATCTCACTAACATTTGCTTTCTCTTCCGAACAAAAGTTCTTCTACAGTCCGACGGAGATCTCGACTTCTTTCCTTTCACCACATACAAACTATAATATATTAACTCCATATCCCAGAAGTAGTTCTGTGTAACGAAAAGGATGGGCTGTGGGAATTGCCATCTCTGCCTTTGTCTTTGTTATCTCCGAGGCTTGTCACGGAATTTACCGTACCCGGTGACACCGCATTTCGGTGTACACAAAATTTCGGTACCCCGTGTGTTTCACCGTGTCTGAAGCTGTAAAGAGTAACTTATAATTTATTTCGATACTATTAGTCGTTTCGAAATTCAAAAAAAGTTACCCGTACATGCGCGATATCCTTTAATGGTAGAATATTTGAATTTCTCTTTACATGCATGATTTATATAGATCGTAGAAGGGACCTTGTCTATGTGAATTCTTAGACTGTATTTTAAATATATAATTGTACATCAACTTGAATTTAGAAATAATAATCTTCAGATATGCCAAATGAAAGGTGCAATGACAAACATCGTAATAAGAATCACGTTTGGGTTCTAGACAAACACAGAAAAATATACACGCAGTAGAACCGCCGTCGCACCCACACATCATCTTCCGTAAAAGCGGAATTAATATTTGCGATAAAATCGTCATCTAATTAATTTAAATATGAAAGGGTGTATATGTGTGCGTGTGTGTTGTAAATCATATTATATTCGTGAGGAGAGCAGTAGAGTGAAAATAATTTTAAGATAAGAAAAATGATGATACTCAAATAACTCATAAGGATATAAATGCAATTACGTAGACTCTTCTTTATCATCATCATCATGTGTAGGATAATTAAAATACTGATAATTGTGTCAGTTGCTCATTATGTAAGCTTTTGAACTTTAATTTCAATCTGATTCCAATACACGGTTTATGTATGAATTATTTAAAAGGTTATTTAATGCTTACTTTAACATCGCAGTCTGTGACAGAAAGACTACATTACACAATATTGGTGGTAATTTATCTATTTTCATTTTTATGTTCATTTTATGCTTAACTATCCGGTTGGAATTAAAGTTTTGATATTGAGTTTCCGAACGCTAAGGAAATCAAAAAACTAATTGTTAAAGCTATATAAGGTAGAATTTGACAATTGTAAATAATATTGCAGTATGCAATTGCAATACTTGTGTGTGTGGTGCATATTAGAGCTGCATAATACTTTTAAATAACTACATACAGTGGAATCTTCCATGATGTAAAAATATTTACAGGCTACGTATTAGTCTGCATAAAATATGTCACACGATCTCTTGTAATTTATAATTAGTATTATTAGTAATCTAGTTTAAAAGGACATTTGCAGTTTAAGCTTGTAATTTATAATTCCAACGATATTATATTATACCTATATATAGTTATATCTGTACTTGTGTACGTATTAAAACACCAATTGCTCTGTGTGTATGTGTACATTTAGCATCAATTTTTTACGTAACATTTAAATGTATTTAATATGCCTGTTTGTAAACCTTTAAGCCGGTGAACCACTCCTAAGTACACAAATCGTAGTTACCAATTACCACGATCATTGCTGTATATTATATACAATTGTTAATAGAAATCATGGTCATTATGAAATGGTGGACATGCATCGCGCACGTTGATCCATCACTTTTACCTACATAAATATGTTGGACTATTCAGTTTTATGCTTGTTACCGTATTAATGTAAACTACACTATGAAAACATTTATTTTATATTGATTTTAGTAAGTAATGACATATAGGTTTGAAAGAAATGCTGTAAACTAAACAAGACCAGGGGATTTTAATTAGGACACCGACAGACAAACACACGCTCTCGTGTGAATTAGTTTGAAAAGAATTGTTGTTCTACTACTCTATTCTTTAGTTCTAAACTGGTGCTGCAAGAAATCAAAAGAAAGAAATGTGTTAGGTATTATGAACATACAAAAATGCTGGAATTAGGCAAATGCACCAGCATTGCTTTATTAAAAGAACATATTGAGATTAGAATCACTTGTAAAAGCCCAAGAGAATGAAAAACAAAGCAACTTTTCGAAATTACAATGGTGAAAAATGAAATTCAGCCTCTATGCACAATCAAGCAATTAACGATCAAATAAAATACAACTCCTCTGCTGCCATACACATAAAATACATGATAATGATCGATGACATAATTTTATTATACGTATTAAAATTAGTACGCGTTGTGGTGACACTGTTAAATATCAAAAGTCGTGTGTGTGTGTTGTTTCCTTTGTTGTTAAGATATGCTTCAATCATTATTATGTAGTATTCAAATAAGAGTTTGGAAACTTTGGAACTAAAACCAAATATAAAAGTGTGAAAGTATTTGGTGTTTCAATTTCCAAATTATTAAATCGATTCCGTGGAAGAATATACGATAAGATTAACTTATTACCTATAGTAATTAAGTATTTAAAGTTTACAACTCATCTCATGCATAAATTAAGTGTTAATGTTGTATTTGTAATAATAGTCAGATTTTAGAATTTGATAGTACAGGACGAGTTAATGTTACTCCTCCTCTATTGAGAATAGTCTGGTGAGGAGAAAATATAGATTAATTGTTTCTTTTTAATTAAATTAGTTAGTTAGTTAAAAAATCGCCCCTCGCATATCCACCACCGAGTTTCTTTAAGGTGTCATTTCTTATTGAACGCTATGCAAACTCATATTTGTGTGTGTGTCTACCATTTAATTGTTTATTTATATAAAATCATGTTACTAACTACTAGTGAGTGTAAAATATTTGAGAAAATGATCTGACGAATCACATCTACAAACAAAATGTAACACACGGCTCATAATCTGTAGTGTACGAACGAATACACACAAACACACACGTAATATACATATAAATAGTGTAGTAAATATTATTACACTTTCATAGCAGTATAAAAATATATTTGCGAGTCTACGTAGGAAAAGAGAGATCATACTTAAACACGTGTAGAGTTTGTGATTTGTGTTTTACTTGTAATGATAATAATAATGAATTTCAAGATTAAGTCGGAACCGATGGAAATAGCAAACCGATGACGATGATGTTACACATAATCAGGATGAATGTTTAATGTGTCATGTAAGTTTTCTCTGGATATTTGTGTCTCTCTTGAATAGTTGTATAGATTTCCTTACGTGTTTTTCATCTCCTGTTAAACAGAAATACTATTGTTGTACAATGTGCATGTGTTATATTGAAATAAACCTGAATTAGTTCTTGATTGATTATGAAACATGGAGATGAGGTTACTGCTTTTTTGGACTTAGAAAACACTTGATCGTAACATTAAAGCGACAAGCGACGACGATATTATTATCATATTAAATGTTATACGGGAGGAGTGTACCATAACGAAGTCTAGCTGTGAGTGGAAAGAAAGCCAGAACAAGTTAATCTTCTTCCGAGATGGTATAGTGCAGTGAATAGCGAGTTTGTACAGTCAACAGTGTATGAATATGACGAAGGAGAAAGCAGTTTTGCACAAGGAAAGCTTAATACGAGTGTTTGCTCACCACCATTGGAGAGCATGACCTATTGTCAGCCAGACAATTTCGTACGGGAGAGAGAGAGAGAGAGTCAGTTAGCGGTGGGAATGGGGTTGGGAGATGATTATTATAAAAGATGTTCATTTCAGGTGCAAGCAAGCAGGAGGAAAGCTGCGAGTATATATAAGTTTGGTGGTTGTGGTGCTGTTGGAAAGAAGGATCGAAGATTTGTAAAATCCTGAGTCGAATGTGTATGTATTCATGTATTTATAGTCTGTAGGAGACGCGGCGGTCTTCTCGTCCGTGGAAACTCTTCTTCAGATCAAGGGCAGGAGTGTATGATATGATGATGATGATGGCTATTCTGCCGTTGGTGGTGGTACGTGTGAAAGGATTTGATTGCTTTCCCCGCATGTGAAGAATCGATAGGAAGACGCATGCGACTTTGATTAAATGTGTAGGAGAAAGTGGAGACAGTGGGAAGAAAGAAGAAAGTCTCTCGGTGAACAGAGTATATATGAAGTGGCTCAAATCGATATGCAGTCCATAGTAGGTTGGGCACATTTCATTGCATAATTCTTATTTCCTATTCCAGTTATCTTTTAACTCAGTTCATCTTCCTCTGCACTTAAATCTGTATAATCACTCTCTCACTCTGTCGCTCTAAGCAGAAGCACACAATCTTATTCTACATCTTATTTGTGGTGAAAGCAAATGTCGTCCTTTTCCTCTGCAGCCAGCTCACTCTTAATAAATCTACTCTTGTTAGTAGGCTCTTCGTCTCAGACTTCCACCACCTCCACCACCAGTTACTTTCTCTGATAGTCTGTTTCGAAATCTAGAATGCACTAGCACTTCTTATTAGGTTTTAAAATATCTACCTGACGTGTGACAATACATACATATATAGATAATTGCAGATTCTGAATTTCTGACTCATTCATCATCATTGCTTAACACAAAAGCAGATCAAAGCACAACTATAGGAACTCAATCGCACAAGTGCTCTCATAACACAAAGTAATAGACGATTCAGCGTATACTTGAAAAACACAATTACACTGTTGCAATATGAAGGAAAGTTTGTCGAACGTCCTGAAAGCTAAGACATCCAGTTTTCTAGCCAGGTAAGAACTTTTTGTAGCTTATCACAGAAACATAAGTTTGCTACAATGATCACCAATGGTCTTTTGTATTCTCTAGTAACATTCAATATGAAGAGTTGGGAGTTAATCAGCCCAAAGAGGGGAAAGGCTTCGATGAAAAGTAAGTGAAAGTTCATTTTTCAAGTTGAGCATGTACAGTAATTAAGCAATGCTTCACTTTT
>Ga0194135_10002989_pt1 | contig 10317 bp, 13 predicted proteins | sample LitLau_LLRF_2013_FD_134024 | JGI IMG/M metagenome (GOLD analysis project Ga0194135, IMG submission 134024) | Freshwater sediment microbial communities in response to fracking from North America - Little Laurel Run_MetaG_LLRF_2013 (version 2) | ecosystem: Environmental > Aquatic > Freshwater >... | reverse complement strand
GCGTGAAATATTATTTAGTTGGATGTGCTCAGCGTCAAATTAAAGATGTGCCTAAAAAGTAAGTTTGCAGGATAACAATTTAGAATTGAGCTGACCAATCTCTTCATAAACCTGTTCGTAGGCACCGTCGGTGTTTAGGCTAAGCAGCGTAACTTTTTTGTTTTCCGGATCAATCAAAAAGTATTCTTTTACGCCGGCCTTTTCATACAAGCTTCTTTTTCTTTGTGTATCGTAGGTGCGGTTTGTTGATACTATTTCAATTATAAGTGCAGGAACACCATGTACACCATTTTTTTGGATAATATGCTGATCTTCGTTCATTACCACAAACAAATCGGGTTGAACCACTGACTGCTCTTGGTCAAAATAGACATCAAATGGGGCAGTTAAAAGCGTCCCTAGTGGCTGATTGTTCAAAAATTGAAATAAAATGGCAGTCAATTTTATCAATACCGTTTGATGCTCTCTTGATGGTGATGGCGACATAGACAATTCATTGAAAATAACTTCACAACGGGTACCTTCGGGCAGCATCCGGTAAACCTCAACTGCTGTAGAAGGTATCTCGGATATGAAATTTTTATATTTATGCTGATTATCCATGTTGCTTACGTAAACCGGCTATTACAAATATAACTTATTCAACTCAAAAAATGTAGTCCTGTTTTTAGGTTGATTGCTTATACAACTCAATCAACCTAATCTAACCCAATCAACCACCCACTAATCAATGTGCTTCCAGCCAATTTGCTCCTGTTCCAATTTCAACCATAATAGGCACTGTGGTTTTGATGGCATTTTTCATGTTTTCCATAATGATGGGTTTTACAATTTCCACTTCGTTATGGGGTACATCAAACACCAACTCATCATGCACCTGCATGGTCATACGGGCATCTAATTTTCTGAGGTTAAATTCACGGTGAATATTGATCATGGCAATTTTGATCATATCGGCAGCCGAACCCTGTATAGGTGCGTTGATAGCATTTCGTTCTGCAAAGCCGCGAACGGTTGCGTTGGCCGAGTTAATGTCACGCAGGTATCTGCGCCTGCCCATTAGCGTACATACATAGCCGTTTTCGCGGGCAAAGTTCATGGTATCGGCCATGTAGTTTTTAATGCCTGGGAACTGTATAAAATAGTTATCAATAATTTCAGCAGCCTCCTTACGCGGGATACCCAAATTTTGTGATAAACCGAATGCCGATTGCCCGTAAATGATACCGAAGTTTACTGCCTTGGCATTGCGGCGCTGTTCGCTGGTTACCTCATCCAAAGCAATACCGTACACATTGGCAGCCGTTGCAGTATGAATATCCAGATTCTTAACAAAAGCTTCCATCATATTGGCATCCTTGCTTATTTCGGCAATAATGCGCAGCTCAATCTGCGAATAATCGGCAGAAACAATGGTATGGCCACTATCCCTTGGGATAAATGCTTTACGCACTTCCCTGCCCCGTTCTGTACGGATAGGAATATTTTGCAGGTTAGGGTTAGTCGAGCTTAGGCGCCCGGTAGCAGCAACCGCCTGGTTATAGGAAGTATGCACCCTGCCCGTTTTAGGATTTACCATTTGCGGCAATGCGTCAACATACGTTGATTTTAACTTTTGCAGCTGACGGTAATCTAAAATATCCCTAACAATATCACTTTTGGCAGCCAATGAAAGCAATACATCCTCCCCTGTTTGGTATTGGCCTGTTTTGGTTTTTTTAGCTTTGGGATCGAGCATCAGTTTTTCAAAAAGCACCTCGCCCAATTGTTTGGGCGATGCTATATTGAAACGGACACCAGCCTTTTCATAAACTGTTTTCTCCAGCTTGGCAACATCAGTTTCCAGTTCTTTCGAAAATTCTTTTAGCGTATCATGGTCTATCTTTACCCCTTCAAATTCAATATCAGCCAATACATAAATCAGCGGATGTTCAATTTCATGAATCAGTTTTTCGCTTTCAACCTCTTTTAACTTAGGCTCAAAAACGGTTCTTAATTGCAGGGTGATATCAGCATCTTCAGCAGCGTATTCTTTAATCTTTTCTATCTCTACATCACGCATACTGCCCTGATTCTTGCCTTTGGCACCTATCAGTTCAGTTATGGAAACCGGTTTATAGCTCAGGTAATTTTCAGACAAAATATCCATATTATGACGGGTATCCGGATCGATGATGTAATGCGCCATCATGGTATCAAACAAATCGCCTTTTACTTCAATGCCATACCATTTCAGCATCAGGATATCAAATTTCAGGTTCTGTCCGGTTTTACCTATGGCAGGATCTTCCAATACAGCTTTAAATTCATTGGCTATAGCCTGCGCTGCTGGTTGATTATCCGGAACAGGAACATACCAGGCTTCACCAGCTTTTATAGCGAATGATAGGCCTACCAGTTCGCAAAAATTAGCATCGGTACCTGTTGTTTCCGTGTCAAAGCAAAAGCTTTTTTGTGCTGATAATATATTGATCAGTTCCTTACGTTTTTCGGCGGTATCAGCCAAATGATATTCATGCGGAACAGTATTGATGTTTTTAATGTCTACAGGTATTGGTGCTTCGTAAATATCTTCAACGTCAACTGTTAAAGTTGTTCTGCCCTCAGCAACAGCATTGCCAAACAGATCCGTTTGGATAGATACGGCCTTGGTTTCGGTGATACTGAAGTCATCACCAAAAACACGTTTACCTAAGGTACGAAACTCCAGTTCGGCAAATAAAGGTTCCAGCAAATCTTTGCTTGGTGCACACATTTCTAAGCCAGCTTCATCAAGCTCAACAGGTGCATTTAGGTTGATAGTGGCTAATCTTTTAGACAATAATCCCTGTTCTGCAAAAGCCTCCACGTTTTCACGCTGCTTTCCCTTCAACTCGTGACTATGATTAATGATTTCCTCAACCGAGCCATATTGTTTAATTAATGCCTTGGCTGTTTTTTCACCAATGCCCGGAATGCCGGGGATACCGTCAACCGCATCGCCCCAAAGGCCAAGGATATCTATCACCTGCTCAACACGCTCAATTTCCCATTTCTCCAATACTTCCTTTACGCCCATTATCTCCATTTCGTTTCCCATCCGGGCGGGTTTGTAAACAAAAATATTTTCAGATACCAGCTGTGCAAAATCCTTATCAGGCGTCATACAATAAACCTGGTAGCCTTTGGCTTCGGCCTTTTTGGCCAGGGTTCCGATAATATCATCGGCCTCATAACCATCAGAAGTAATAAGCGGTATATTGAAACCCAGCACCACTTTAAATATGTAAGGCAATGCGGTAGACAAATCCTCCGGCATGGCTTCACGATGCGCTTTGTAGGCTTCAAATTCAGTATGACGTTCTGTAGGTGCTTCAGTATCAAACACTACAGCCATATGGGTGGGCTTTTCTTTTTTCAAAACCTCCAGCAGGGTATTGGTAAAACCCATAATAGCAGAAGTATTTAAGCCTCCCGACGTAAAGCGCGGGTTTTTACTCAAAGCAAAATGCGCCCGGTAAATAAGGGCCATGCCATCCAGAAGAAATAGTTTTTTCATGAGATTTACACTAATTGCACGAATTATACGAACGCTAATTTCACGAATTGAAATGCCCTGTGCAATAGTTGGCGCAAGATATAGGCAAATTCGTGTAATTCGAAAAAATTCGCATAATTAGTGTCCATTATTTAAAGCTGCAATCGGGCAAATGATCATTCACCATGCCGGTTGCCTGCATATGGGCATAGCAAATGGTTGTGCCAAAAAACTTAAAGCCCCGTTTTTTCATATCCTTGCTAATGGCATCAGAAATGGGTATACTTGCAGGTGTACTGCCCGAAAAATTATTGATTGGCTTACTATCAGGTATAAAGCTGTACAGGTATTTATCAAACGAACCAAATTCCTTTTGAACCCCGATAAACAGTTTGGCATTGTTAATAGCAGCCAATATTTTTAAGCGATTGCGGATGATACCCGCATCCTGCATTAAGCGCTCTACATCTTCATCAGTAAAGGCAGCTACCTTATGCACATCAAAACCGGCAAAAGCTTTGCGGTAACCATCACGCCTGCGCAAAATGGTTATCCAGCTCAAACCCGCCTGTGCCGATTCCAATACCAGAAATTCGAAAAGTATTTTATCATCATGCACTTCTTTACCCCACTCTTCGTCATGGTATTTCATGTAGAGTTCATCCGTTCCGCACCAAATGCATCTCTTTAAGTCACTATCTTTTAAAGTCATGTTTTTTTTGGGCAATATATATTAAAGAGAATTGGTAAATCCTTTGGCTTGTTAAAATATCTGTTATTCTTTCTATTTGTGGATACCTGTTTCTTTTGTCGGCATCCAACATAAAATCTAAATCGTGATCTGACGCTGTTTTTTCAACTTTTCTAGATATATCTATCCAATTCGCTAATTCATAATTTCCCGGTTTAACAGGGATGCCCGGTTGATTGAAAAATAAGTTCGTATTGTTATAGTCATTATCAATGTACTGTTTTAGTTGGTCAATAGGGACACCGATAGTTTCTATTTTTTCGAATTTCGAAAGTTCTTCACCTGTAAACGCAATATGATATTTGCGTCCCATCTTCATCAAGGTTTGCTTACGTATTGCCTTTGGTATCTCGAACATTACCCTATCTGCCGAAACCAATATGGTAAAACAGTTATCTTCAAAACGATCATCTATCGGACTTGTAGCCCCTGGTTCTGTAATTGAAACAGGCGGTAACCAATCCATAGGTCGGGTAATGGCAACAAAAAATAGCAATATTATAAATGCTACATCGCACATTGCAACCATATCTACCGATAAAATTTCGCGCCTTGATCTTCCGCTGTACATAGTTGTAGGTTTTAAATAAACCTATGAAAATAAAAGCAAATTTTATACTACCAAATGCAAACCATTAACTGCTAACTTCATTCAATTCATCCCAGTATTCAACAGCCCGGCGGTAATGCGGAATAACTATCGATCCGCCAACCAGATTGGCGATCATAAATACTTCATTCATTTCATCGTGATTAACACCTGCTTCGTGGCATTTGCCTAAGTGATACTTGATACAATCATCGCAACGCAATACCATGGAAGCTACCAGGCCCAGCATCTCTTTAGTTTTTACATCAAGTGCGCCATCGGCATAGGTAGTGGTATCCAATGCAAAAAAACGTTTAATATTGGTGTTCGCAGTTTCCATTATCCTGTCGTTCATTTTGGTACGATAGGATTCAAATTCTTGTACTAGAGACATATTATTATTGATTTACTGATTAATGATTTTATGTAATGTCGGCTCCATTTAAGCACCGTCGGGCTTACAAATTGAGATATAAAATTTGGTGTATAAAACTCCGAAATAGAACATTTAAATCCCGAAATAAAAAAATACTTTTACTTAACAATTTGAAAATTATGGAAAGTCTGTCACCCAATATTTTTGTTAATGATATTGCCGAAACCATCGATTTTTATAAATCAATAGGCTTTCAGGTAGCAATGACCGTTCCTGAAACCGGAAACGATTTTGTTTGGGCCATGATGGTTAATGGCGACGTAACCTTTATGTTTCAAACTTTTGAAAGTTTGGGTAGTGAACTGCCAAACATCAACCGCCATAACGGAGGCTCTTTGCTTTTGTATATCAAACTAAAAAAGATCAGGGAGTTTTTTGATTTGATACATGAAAAAGTCACCGTACTTAAACCACTGGAAACTACTTTTTATGGTGCTACGGAGTTTTCTATACTGGACAATAACAATTATGTATTAACCTTTGCAGAAGACGAATAATGATTGATTTTATACGTGCCGATCATATCCACATTTGTGTACCCGAGGAGCGGCTGGAAGAAGCGAAAATATTTTATACCGATGTTATGGGCCTGCAACTGATTTACCGGCCCAATCACCTCTTCAGCACTGCTGGTTATTGGTTAAACATTGGCAATATCCAATTGCATATTGGGGTTGAACCTTTTAAGGGCCGGTCTATACGGCATACGGCTTTTGAAGTGGCTGACATTGCTGCTGCAAGGGTACATCTTCAAAAAAACCATATTGAAATAACCGAAGAACCTGCAATTCCCGGGCGTACCCGGTTTGCTTTTATTGATCCTTTTGGTAACAGAATGGAGCTTCTGGAGCTAATAGATTAACTTTTTATTTTGAATTGAAAATAGTATTTTAGTAAAACTGTATAAGCATTGTTTTGCGTAATTACCAGTACACCTAAATATCATTAATATGAAGTTCATCTCTCCAACTATTCATGGCTTAATTGATTACCTGGTTGTTGTATTTCTGCTGACTTCGCCTGCTACATTTGGCTTTACCGGATTACTGGCGGGCTTCACTTACGCTTTAGGAATAATACATTTACTACTTACTGTTTGTACAGACTACAAACCGGGGATTTTTAAATTTATCCCTTTAACCATACATAGTGGCATTGAATTAATGGTGGGTGTATTACTTATAGTAATTGCCTACACGCTTTTCAGTAATAATCCGGAAGGGAAACTGTTTTATGTAATATTTGGAACGGTGATATTGCTCACCTGGCTGCTTACCGATTACAAAGGTACCCATCACCATAAAGCGGTTAAAACCGCCTGATTTTATAGAGCCAGTTCAACTGATGGGTCCCAAAAAAGGGTTTTAAAATCCTGCACCTGGTCGTCAATTACTTTTACGCCTTCGCTTTCCAGCAACTGCTCCATTAAATTACCACCGAAATGGAACTTTGCAGTTAGTAAACCCTGCCGGTTAACTACCCTGTGAGCCGGAACAGGAGGATTGGCCTTACCACAAGCCTGCATCGCATAACCTACCATTCTTGATGACCCTTTCGTACCCAGGAAAGCTGCTATAGCGCCATAAGAAGTTACCCTGCCCGGCGGAATAAGCCTGGCAACTTCATAAACCCGTTCAAAAAAGTTATCATCCTTCATTGGGTGGTATTAAAAAGAAAACTTAAGGTAATTAATATTCTTATTGTCTTTTAAATATTTCTTCTCATAATACGTTTTTATCGACAATACCTCATCAGCAAATTCAGAGTGGTAAAGGTCCTCTGTGCGGGCATGCAGATTTAGTCCTGTTTCTTCTATTTTTTCGGCTGTGTAAGCATGTAGGTCATCGTTATCTGTTTTTAGGTTGATGAAACCGCCCGGCCTTACAACCACTTTATACATATCCAAAAAGCGCGACGAGGTAAGTCTTTTCTTTTCGCGGCTTATTTGGGGCTGCGGATCAGGGAAGGTGATCCAAATCTCATCAACCTCATCCTGTCCAAAATAATCCAGCAGGGTTTCTATCTGGATGCGTAAAAAACCCACATTGTTTACGCCCTCTTCTAATGCAGTTTTAGCCCCGCGCCAAATCCGGTTGCCTTTATAATCAATTCCGATAAAGTTTTTGTCCGGAAACAGGGTAGCCAGGTTAACGGTATATTCGCCTTTACCGCAGGCTAACTCTAATACTAAAGGATTATCATTTTTAAAAAAGCCGCTGCTCCACTTTCCTTTAAACTCTTTGCCGGCATCTAATTGTAAAACGTTGCTAAAAGTATCTATCTCCGCAAAGCGCCTTAATTTGTCTTTTCCCACTTAAAATAATTAAAGCGCAAAAATAGTGTTTTAGGGAAATTATTGTAGGATAGATTTCTAAGTGCTTTTATCGTACTATTGAACAGGTCTTCTGTCATTTTTACAATAATCATTTTAAGGTTGCGTTTTGATTTGTATTATTACCCCATCATTAATTACTCAATATTTATTATGAAACTGATCCGTTCTGTATTCTACCCATCTATTATTTTATTTGCATTACTTGCTTTAAATGCCTGCAAAGCAAAAAAGCTTGCTGAAAAGCCAGCACCTGTTGCAGAAACTCCGGCACCGGCACCAGCTGCGCCGATTGAACAACCCAAAGCTGAACCGGCTACTGAAACCGCACCTGCCCCAGCGCCTGCGCCTGATTATAATTTTAGTAATATCCAATTTGAATTTGATTCCGGCGTTTTAAAAACAGCATCATACCCGATACTGGATAAGGCTGCTGCCACAATGAAAATTGACCCAACCGTTAAATTTACTTTAAGCGGATATGCATCTGCCGAAGGTACTGCCGACCATAACATGCAATTGTCTGTCGATAGGGCAAATGCAGTAAAAGCATACCTGGTTAATTCAGGTGTAAACATTAGCAATTTAACCGCTAATGGCTATGGCGAAAACAATCCGATTGCTGATAACAGCACCGATGCCGGCAGGGTAATTAACCGCCGCGTTGAGATAAAAAAACAAAACTAAAAAACTAAATACCGGCATAGGCCCAACGCTTATGCCGGTTAAATTTCTTTGCCGGGCCAACACTTCAATATTTATATTTCTACCTCAGGCAACTCAAGTTCTATAACTGCCGTAACCTATTGTACAAGCTTTTAAACCATAAAGCAGCCTTTACAATAGCGTTTTGAAACACTTAATTAAAACAGTTTTAAGCATACTCATCCGCAAGGAAAAAATAAGGTTATGCATCCAGATTATGCTCGATCTGCTTATCGGTATTCTGGATATAGCTTTCCTTGGGGGCTTGCTTTTTGTCATCAATTTTTATACCGGAAGCCATGCCGATAAGCATGCCTTTTTATCATCCCTGTTTAACCAAAATTCACTATTGCTCATCAGCATCTTTTTTGCTTTTTATGCTATCAAAAACTGGGTCGGCTATCTCATTACCAAATCACAAAATACATTTTTCTATGCGGTTGCTTCGCGATTGTCCAAACGGAACATTCTGCATTATTTAAAAGATAATTACCATCAGTTTGTCCACGTTGATTCGTCTGTTTACATCCGTAAAATAAGCCAGCAGCCAATTGAGTTCAGTAACTATGTTTTAACCAATATCCAGCAGATTATTTCGCAGGGAGCATTGATCCTGTTTACAGTAATCGGCATATTGTTTTACCATCCATCCTTGTTCCTTTCCTTATTTCTGCTGCTGTTGCCGCCGGTGGTATTGCTGGGATATTTTGTCAAGAAGAAGCTAAAAGACATTCGCAGCAATTCGAAATTAACCAGCCAGCTCACGCTGCAATATCTAAAAGAATCATTATCAGGCTATATTGAAAGCAATGTTTATGATAAAAATGACTTTTTCACCAACCGGTATTATCGATACCAAAAACAACTGAACGATTACATTGCCACCCAACAAACCCTGCAGGGGTTGCCATCAAGGTTGATAGAAGTTTTTGCAGTACTTGGCTTTCTGATACTCCTGGCCATTAATAAATGGGCGGCAAACAATCATACCATTAGCTTGCTCGACATTGGGGTTTTTATGGCTGCCTCCTACAAAATCATCCCCGGAATTGTTAAAATTTTAAACAGTGCAGGTCAAATTAAAACCTATGAGTTTACCGTTAATGATCTGGCCAATAATCCAGCAATTCCGGATGAGGTAAATCCGGATGAGACTTATATCGATTCCATAAAATTCAACCAGGTCAATTTCAATTATGGACACAGGCAAATATTAAACAACTTTTGCTTCGAGGCCTATCGTGGCGATTTTGTGGGTATTTCCGGGCCATCAGGATTGGGTAAAACTACCATTATTAATCTATTGCTTGGTTTTATAGAACAGGACAGCGGCACCATCTCAATAAATCATATGCCTGTTGATATTGAAGGTAGAAAAAGTTACCGGAAAAACATGGCTTATGTTAAACAGCAATCATTTTTTATAAACGATTCTATTTTAAAAAACATCATACTTACAGAAGGCAGTTATGATGAGGATAAATTAGCTAAAGCACTTTCCTTTTGCGGCGTTAATGATATTATTAATCAATATCCCGAAGGCATAAATAAAATACTTACCGAAAACGCAAAAAATATAAGTGGAGGCCAACGACAAAGATTAATGTTGGCCAGGGCCCTTTACCACGATTTTGATTTATTGATTTTAGACGAACCTTTTGGTGAAGTTGATGATACCGCAGAAAAAGCAATTTTAATAAAGCTCGAATTGCTGGCTAAAATGGGTAAAATGATCATCATGATAACACACAATAAAGAGAGCTTGTCGTTTTGTAATAAGGTGGTTTTGTTAGATGGAGCATATGCTTGAAACATTGGTTATCCTTACGCCTGGCTTCCCTGCAAATGAAGCTGATACTACTTGCATACCTCCCCAGCAACTGTTTGTAAAAGCACTGAAGGAAATTTGCCCGGGATTGGAAATAATTGTGGTAAGCCTTCATTATCCTTTTACATCAAGCGAATATGATTGGCATGGTGTAAAAGT
>Ga0194135_10002988_pt1 | contig 10317 bp, 19 predicted proteins | sample LitLau_LLRF_2013_FD_134024 | JGI IMG/M metagenome (GOLD analysis project Ga0194135, IMG submission 134024) | Freshwater sediment microbial communities in response to fracking from North America - Little Laurel Run_MetaG_LLRF_2013 (version 2) | ecosystem: Environmental > Aquatic > Freshwater >... | reverse complement strand
CTACTTTCCAAAAATTCCCGTAACTATGCGCCATTTCTGTCACACCCACTCTTACTATGTTTATTAAAGCCAACAATGATTTCGAAACTACAAATTAATTACACTAATAATAAACAATAATTACTTACCTCGTTTAAGTTTCATGCTGTTTAATTCACCTCCTCCAATTAATTACTAAGCACGTTGTTGGTCGAGTCTTCGTGAGTGTGGTCTCACGTGAATTTGAATTTGGCGCGTGTTGCCCCCCTTCGGGGCGAACTGCGTCAAGGACTTGTTGCGTTACATAACTCTCAAAATCTCTCTCCACGCGCACGCACAATAACAACAATATCGTCGTCACATCACACGCAATGAGATCACGCTGAGATTATTATATTGCGCTTCGTCTTCGGGTGTGGCCATTATTATGGACCAGTTATCTTCTTCTTCTAATGGGGGCAGTGTCTCCGTACCACCCTTCCTCATTGTCCTGGGCTCATTTCTGTTCTTTGCTATCACGAGGACAATTCTAGGACACTTGTTCACAGCGAGGTACACTAACAACAACAACAACAAGTCATCATCATCATCATGTTCGCCACACCCCCTCCAGCAACAACAAAATAGTCGGCAGATGTGGAAGGTTGTAAATACTGCCAATTCACTTCTACACTCTCTTATCACGGGAGTTGGGGCGTTGATATGGTAAGAACGGTAACATAATAATTAAATTAAATTGGATTACGTAACCAAGGTTACTTTAACTATACACAAAGTGACAAAGTGGATTTTTTGAAAAATTCTGCTTTTAGTTTCTATGAATCGCCTGAACACGCGGTGGATGTTGTGAGGACTGTGAGTGGGTTGTCTATATGGTTGACATCGTTTTCCGTGGGCTACTTCCTTTTCGATGTTTTCGACATGACGGAGACGCAGCTTAGTCGAAGGTCGACTAAGGAGCTCCTAGTTCACCATGCGTTTGTGAGTTGTTGCCTATAGTTACACAATAAAAGTATAGTATTAGTAATAAAGTGGTTGCTAGGTAACGCGAATGTTTCCATATATATATATATAGGTCCTGTTGTGTTTCGGGACATCACTATGGTCACTCCGCTACCTTGGTTTTGTAATGGTAGCTTTGATAATAGAGGTGAACAGTGTTTTCCTGCATTGGCGTCAACTCCTCCTGATGTTACTAAGGGACAGTACAGCAAGTACATCGTCGTCTTCTAGTGCTTCTTCATCTTCTTCATCAGTGCCATCGTCTTCACGTCCCTCCACGTCCTTTAAGTCCTCACGGTACTACAGGACCGTGAGTCTCCTCAACCTAGTATCCTTCGTGTCGTTCCGTATAGTAACGATGGGTTGGATGACGCGGTGGCTCGTTCTGAACAAAAGTCAGGTCACAAATGAACACGTGTATGCACTCGGGTGCATAGCCATGGCTACCATTGTCGGCATGTCTGCCGTCCTATTCGTCAGACTCATACGGGCTGACCTTCCTTATTTTCTTAAAAATGACCACCAGAAACATTCATAATGATATTTTTAAAATAATTAATTTTTGTTGCTGTGCAACTATTTTTTGTATGCTTTTAATAAACTGCCTTGAGACTAAGCTTAAAAAAGCGGAAGGAAGTTTTTTAATTAAAACATTTTGCGATGGTGGTGGTGGTGGCGAGTGTGGTTCGTGTGGAAGGTCATAGAAAATTAAGTGGGGAGTTATTAAGTGTCATTTAATATGGTTTTAATACTTTTAATATTGTGGGAGTTCCGGTTCCCACGGTCGTCACCAGTCGTCACCACAACAACGGAAGTTATTGTTTTGTTGTCCAGGGAACTTCTATTTAAGGCTGGAAAGGTCACGAGTAGATTTCATTCCATTCCTGGACGCTTAAGGTGAATCATAGACGAAAGATAAGGTGAATCATGATGTTGAAGATAAGTTTCGGAGGATTTCTCATCGTTGCCTGTGCAACTATTACGGCTCATACGCAGGAGCTCGGTTCAGAAGATTTGGGTAAGCTACTTCACTCTTGGGGAATGTGAGACAATATTAATATTGTTATATATTTCTTATTTCTTGACTCTATTGAATTCCAGCTTCGAGTCTCACACCGCCCCTTGCGACAGCAGAAGACTTTTGGTCCCGTTTTGGTGCCGTCACGTCATCACGGCTAACAAAACGAGCGGTCAAGTTCGACGACGACAACAATAGTAATGTCGTGAATAAGCCATCCAGTGGTGGTCCATTAGACAAGCAATCTCCCGGTGATGGAAACAACACTCGTTTCTTCCCCGGCTTCGTAGGATTGGGTGTGGTTGGAGGAGATCCATACTACGGGGGAATTGGAGGGGGTGTGCCTCCTCCTCAACCTTACTACCCACCTGTAGGAGTAGCTGGAGTGGGCTACCCTTACTATCCTGCTGGAGGTGTTGGAGGAGGGTACTACCCAGGGGGAGGAGTTGGATATAATCGACCCGTGTCGCATAGTTATTACCCTGGAGCTGGGTATCCTGTTGGAGGAGGAGGAGGAGGAGGGTACTACCCTGGAGGAGGATACCCGGGTTATGCTCCTGGATATTACCCAGGGGGTGGTTCATTTGGAGGAGGAGGTGGTGGTGGCTCATCAGCGTCATCGAGTTCTACTGCAGGAAGTGGACAGGGCTTTAACCAACATCAGCAGTATCCTATTGGTGGAGGTGGAGGATATTACCCCCACACAGGTGGATATCCCCCTTACGGAGGAGTGGGTGGGGGCTACTACCCCTTCAGATCAGAAAATAAGGACTCCACCGTAGGAGCGTCCTTGACTATAAAAGACGATGGAGAAATCTCTCGCCAACGTGGTCAGAAAACTAACAGTAACGGTGGTGGTGGTGGTGGAAAGGTCGTGTTTGGGTCTTCTTAATTTATTGAATAAAAGTCTATTTATATAACTGGTCATATATATCCGTTCGTTATGGAGACCTTAATGCAACATCCCGTTAGGAAGTGACTGAAGGTTACTTGTCTATATGCAAGAGCGTTTTCCATGGTAACTCTGTGTGTGCGTTAAGTCTTGTTCAAGGGTAGCTTGAGATCGTAGATATATACACATATGTACACGAGAGGATGTATATATGTAGGATTGCTTAATAAGAAGGCTACCTTTGGTTTGCGTCGTTTGGTCTTGCACTACCTCTCACTAATGTGTAACTACCTAACGCGATATTATTCAGCTTGCATATGTAGCATTCTCATTCACTCATTGTAGTTGGTCGAGACGAGATCACCTCCGCAATGAATCGACTCACTCTTAATAGAAGTAATAATAAAAAGGGCGACGACGTGACTACCTCCACGACAACGTCAATTCCCCCAGTGTCTAAAAACAAGACACGTCTCTCGTGGTTGACATCATCGGACGGCATATCCTTCGGCCTGTTCATATTTCTCACGCCTCTCATAATCGTGATCTTCCTTCCACTCCTCATAGTGAAGTGTCTCCGGGACGGGTACTTGCGGAGAAGCTACCCCAAGGGAAGCAATGTGTCTCCCTTGACCCCCCACGACTCCATTTTTGCAGTGGACAAGTGCTACGCAGGAGAAGATGCGACTAAAAACGCATCCTTCGCCTCAAATGTCACCATGATATTTGTCGACGGGGATGTTGACTTGGAGGAATTGCGTTCGAGGTTTCAGACGCTAGCGCAGGAGCATCTCCGTCTAAGGAGCGTTCTGGAAAAGCGCCTAGGAGGATTTTACTTCAGGTCTGGGACAATGGATATCGCGTCGCATGTCCGGAAAGTGCGTGACTTTGACATTGGCCAGGAAGATAAGTCGCATGAACGCGAGCTAGAAGAATACATAGGCGCTCTCATGACTCGAGTGTTTCCTAAAGATCGGCCCTTGTGGGAAGTCGAGGTTTTCGGGAGGTTTAAAAACCACCAGTCCGTTGTCGTCATTCGAATTCATCACACCGTTTGCGATGGATATTCGTTCAATAACATCGTTGACACGCTCATTGGGGAGACATCGACTTATCGTGTGAAGAATTCTTGTGGCGCTGACGTCTCAGAAGGAATCTTTCCATGGAAACGTTGGGCTAGAAATGTAAGTTATTCTTATATAGTAGCATGGAAGTGTCAGAATTTAAATCATCAACTGAGATCGCATTATTGAAAGATCATTGAACGGTGTGTTTTAAGTTAAATTGGTGCAAAGTGATCTTAAGCAGGATAGTAATTCGCAGAATGAGAATGTTTTTTCCTGCTCGTTCTGCTTCCCCGAATCTCTCTCTGAGAATGCGATGAATGCGAAGATGCTGATGAGACTCAAAGTGCAAAACTGGTTTTTGCTGCTCTAGAAAGATCTCCGCTTGGGTATTTCCATGAAAGATGTGTTGTTGAGGGAATTCCCCTGTCCAAAGAAGATCTTTAAGCTAAAACCCATCATCATCTTTGTTTGAATCATTGACAAAGAGCGTACTATTATTTTGTTGCATCAAGTTTTGGGCTATGTATATATTATGTGGGAGTTGTGTTGTGCAAGTGTCCTTGGTCTGCACATTGTTATTAATGCACCTCACAACTCGTCCCTCTTCGTATTCGCTGCTGCTCCGACTGCTTTTAAGCTCCTCTCTGAGACTCCCCTTAAGTAATTGTTGTTAATAATAACAGAGAGAGAGAGAGAGCCTAAGAGTCTTGGTCACGCACCATGTGACTTAAAAACGACAATAAAAGACTTTTGCATAATATGCTTAATAGGACGCGTACACACACACACACACACGTGTGTGAAATTTCTTATGAAATTCCCTTTTTGATGTTTCAAAAATTGGGAAATTGAATTCTTGAACGATAATTACTATATTGTATTATGTTCATGACAAAGATGACAATTAAAAAAATGTTAAAATATTATTTCCCAGGCAATGCAAGCTTACTCAGCACCTCGCCTCCTATTCCGCCTGTACGAAGAATCAGTCCTATCACCACTTCGCTCGGTATTCACTCGTCGAAAGAGCGGTCGACGAGGATACTTCTCAATGACGAAATTCGACCTAGACAAGTACAAGTTAATTCGTCGCCGTACTCGCTCACACTTTGCTTCCGTTGGGATGACACTAATGACAGGAGCTCTGAGACGATTCCTCCTCGAGCAAGATAGCGGGGATCAAATCCCCTCACAAGTTTCGATAATGCACTCCCTCCCAAAGAGTGGTCACCCTTTGACCCGCCTAGTGAACCACTGGAACGTGGGACTATTCAAGAATGCGATTTCTATTGCATCGCCGATAGCACGGCTAGACTCGGCAGAACGTGATTTCCACCGTTATACCGAAGAAGAAGGAGTCCAGCAAGTACTTGACTTCCATATGCCTCTGCTAGGTCTCCTACCCGCAAAACTTATTGAGTTATTGTTCTCCCTGAATTTCGGAACGGGAATGGGATTCACTTCCGTCCCTGCGTTCGAAAACGAGGCAACTTTCCTCAAGAAACACAGAGTCATTCATATGTGCAAAGTATTCGGGCTACAGTGGCAGCAGACTGGTTAGTTGTTTTTTTTTATATTCCTGAATTGCATTCGTATCCATGTATGATGTGTCATTTCCTGCTCACACACTGACCCCAATTAACCTCAACTTCTTGTCTTTTGTGTTGCATAGCTGCGGCAGTTGCGGTGTACACGCACAACGGGGAGGTGGGGTTCACTATGTTCGGCCACGAGGATATTGTCGGGTCTCAAGATAATATCGAGAGGATTGTTAAGGTCCACCTGAGAGATGAGTTCGAACTTCTGCTTAAGGAGAGTGAAGAGAGGGCAAACATGGGGGGACGGTTCTTTGCTTAGTTAGTAGTACATGTGGGGGGGATGTGATGATGACAATGCACTTTATTTATATAACAAGAGACTGTTTTTTTATTTTAATTAAATTCTTTTTATTTCGGTTTTACGTATGTTGTTGTATTAAGAAGGTGTGGATGAGATTTATTCTGGGGCATTGTGAGATTGCTATGGTAACTATGGAAAGAGTTTAAGTTTATTGAGTTCTTATCGTCTTCCATATCCTCCTCCCCCTCCTCCTGAAGGGGCTTTGGGGGGTGGAGCGAGGTCATATCCTGATCCAGGGGGCACAGGGATGTTTGCGTAACTGTTCCCGGGGTCAACGTAACCACCGCCACCGCCTCCACCGACTGGTGAATTAAATCCAGCTCCTGGTCCTCCAGAAGCTCCGTTACCGTATCCTCCTCCAGCTCCTCCAAATCCTCCTCCTCCCCCTCCTCCAATAGGTTTCCCAGCTCCAGAAGGTCGTCCTCCAAATCCTCCTCCTTGGTGGGGTCTTCTGTATTGACCACCACCGCCGGAGTGACCAAAACTGATCCCTGATCCAGAGGAATAACCTCCTCCACCTCCTCCTACTGGTTTGTTATTGAATGGAGCTCCTCCTCCTCCTCCTCCTCCCCCATAACCTCCACCACCATTATTGAATCCACCTCCACCATGTCCTCCACCGTTATTAAATCCTCCTCCAATGGGACCTGGACCACCTGATGAGTACCCTGGGGAAGCACCTCCACTGCCATAATCATCTCCACCACCACCACCTCCTCCGTAGTTAGGGAGTGATTGGATAGGTTTACCTACGGGAAGTACTTGAGGCTTAAACTGTTGTTCCTCAAGACCACCCCCACCACCATAGCCCTGGGGGGAACCTGCAACAATTATTAACATATAGTGACTTGGATAAATCGATCCTGTCGTATGTATTAACCTTAAGGCACACTCAATAATACTCACCATGGACTGATGCAACAAGAAGAAGAGCGAGACAAGTGAATGATTTCATGACTGGAATAAAAAGAGAGACTGCTGACCATGACAACGAGATGGCTTTATTTATATACGGAAAAATTAAGTGTAAAAAATATTTTCTCAGAACTTAAGAACGACGACGTGTCCTTGGGAAAATCATATTTATTTTTTGCTCTCATCGTCTTCTATTATAATCAATTCGTCTTCGTTCAGAAGATCGTGGTGGCGATCGACTCCTCCCGGCCCTCCTACCCTGGTTCTTATTGTTATCATTGTCTTCTTCATCTCTCCTCCGCCTCCTTTCCTTTGTTGAGCTGGAAGACAAAGACGACGACGAAGAACTTCGATGACGTCTCTTCTTTTTCTTCTTCTTCTTCTCTTTGTCCGATGACTTTTTCTTCTTGAGGAGCTTCAGTTTCTGTTTGAGCTCTTCAGCCCGGAGTTTAGTGAGGGGCGTTGAGAACTCTTCGTCCTCGTCTTCTTCCGAAGAAGTTGAGGAGACGTCAAGAAGCACTTCCTAAGAAATATGAGTCATTATTAATATTATTAATATTGTTGTTATGGAAATGATCAAGTTTCTATGGAAATGATTCGGCTTAAAAAGTGTTTATTATCAATACCTTGTTAGGCTTGGTGGGGATGAAGTTCCTACACTGATAAGTGAGGTGGCCGGAGTATCCGCACTTGGAACAAGCAGAGATGGCCCCAGCTGACCCGCCCTTCTTTAGAGTTGACGACCTATGACCTGTACTCTGCTCCGCTAGCAAGGATTCCAGCGTTCGACCTGCCTGCCTCTCTCCTGCAGTTGATCCTGCAGGTGGTGATCCTGAGGGGTCCATACAAGACTCTGGGGAACGTGACAACAGAAGGACTGAAGAAATTAATGTGACAACGGGTGTCGAAAACCCTTGTCGAAATTCGTGTCGAAAATATTTAAAAGACGACGAGGAGAGAGGACTTAAATTGTTGACAAGCGACTCACCTAAGGAAAAGTTTGGTTGAATTTCCCTCCTCTGTCTCTCCAGAGCGGGGAAAGTGAGACCCCTGCAAACTCTTTATTTCTCGACTCGCCCCCACCTCCAGAGATTTCTCACAGTGCCCCACAATGATCATTCGTAGTACATTATGCTCCGAGTTTCCATGCCTCCACAAAATTACTCCCAATTCCAGCACAACCTGGAATTCCTCTCAACCACCTACTCGTGTCTTATCGATTTCTTTGTGTGTGGAGAAAGTAAGATTTACAATGCTGCTGCTACTGCTGCACACGCCCTGCTCTCTCGCCCGAGCAAGCACACACACACTCCGAAGAATCGGGAACAGAGCCGGCAGACAGCAAATCTACCTCCGAAAGCATTAGGACCTCGTGGAAACTCCCGCAGCTCGCTCCTTCCTCCGTGAGAACTCAGCGCGTGTCATATCAACGTGTATAAGACTCTCCAATTCTAGCACATCCTCATCATTTCCCCCGTGCTCCTCACCATGGACACACGACTCTTCTTCTTCTTCTTTTTGGGCTAGGCTCTTGTCAAAAAGGACTACCTTGGCAACCACCACCACCAGAACCACCTCCGTGGGGATGAGGTCGTCCCTAACAATACTTGTCCCCATGGCAACCACTTATTTCTTCCCTGCTCTTCTACTCCTCCTGACCCCCTTCATCTCCCTCTCCCTTGGGTTCATGCTGGAAGGCAGCGATTCATCGTACGCCAAGTTCCTCCCGCTCCCAAAACTAACCTCTCCGTTAACGTCGAACGCTTCAGTGACACTGGAATTCACAACGAACCAACCAGACGGGTTATTACTATACAGTGATGACACTCGTGGTGAGAGTTCCTTCCTGGAGTTAAAGTTGGTTGAGGCATCTTTACGTCTCCGTTTCAATGTGGGTGATGGTGGTGGGACGCAGGTGGTGACTGTAGGTCGCCACCTGAACGATGGACTTTGGCATCGTGTTGATATCAAACTGACCACTGAGGAGCTCTCACTGACAGTCGATGGATTTGTGACACAATCGAGATCTCTTCACAGGAACAAAGTTCATCAGACGACGACAAGTGGTGGTGGTCTCAGTGAGTATGGGTTCGTGTATGTGGGAGGCCTTCCAGTCGCCTATAATGAGAGGATGTCGGAACTAAGTCTACCCTCAGTAGTTTTCGAACCTAGGTTCAGGGGGGCCGTGAGAAATGTCGTGTATTCACATCAACATAAACCTCAAGATATCATCGAGTCCAAGGTCAGTCTGCTCATTGTCAGGGTCAATCTTATTTTATTACTATAAACAACGACGAGTTATATTTAGAGATAAACAACATCAGTGATGACAATTCTCTTTAACATGGGCGAGGAGCCAAAACAAGCAGCAGCAGACTTGACTGCGTGTTGACGTATTGCTTTTTTATTTAGGGCCTCGTGAGTGGTCCGGGTGAGGCGTGTGAACGTCATGACCCGTGTCAACACTCGGGATATTGCATTTCCACGGACCATGGCCCCATTTGCGACTGCAAGCATATCGACTTTGAGGGTCCGCATTGCGAGAGGGGTAATTGCAACAATAATTAGGACATTTTTGAACACTTTTCGCCAAAGGAATGGTATATGGGAATTAATTTGCGTGTGTGTTAATTTCTGCTATACCACCCAATAATAGAAAAAACCCCGGTTGAGGCGACATTCCTTGGTGGTGAGTATATTGGATACGACTTCCGTGAAAGCGGTGGTGAGCCTATAGTGTCGACGCTGGACGAGGTCTCGTTCCTATTCAAGACAAAGCCAGGACACAGACACGACGGACTCCTCTTTTACTCGGGTACTACATATTAACTTATTACGTGTTACGTTACGTGTAGATATATATATGGCGCCTCATGATTAAGCCTGTCTGCCGCAGAAGACGGCATAGAGACCCATTAATTACATTCCTTAAGACCAGGGCCAGCAAAAAAGAGGAGACTCGGAGGATTAATGAAATTCCTTCACTAGTGGGACTTAACAATAATAATATAATGATGACTGTGTGAGTTCGATTTTATTATTGCAGGCGACGGAGTGGACTACTTAAGTCTGTCTTTGAGGGATGGCAGAATTGCGATCTCTATTAACCTTGGGAATGGACCTCTGGATGCGGCGATTCATCCTGATCACCTACGCTTTGATGACCATCAGTGGCACTCCGTGCGCGTTCATAGGAAAGTTCAGGAGGTGAGCCTAGCCGACGAAGGTTTATTATTAGTGTTTCCCATTACCCCGCATATATCAATATACAATGTATGTGGTTGATTATTATTTTGTGCTGCTTGGAAGATGGCAAAGACAACGTCGCTGTGTCACGTGAGAAACTATCACGCGCTTGACATTAAAGCGCTGCTGACAAAATGTCGAAGATGTAACTGATGATGTCATGTTGTGTTCTTGTATGAATTCCAGATCACGGCGTCAGTGGACGGTCTGCACTTTGACAGGTGGACACTCGCTGGTTCGTTCACTCTGTTGAGTTCGAACCGAGTGACCGTTGGGGGCTATGACATGATGCGTCCACT
>Ga0194135_10002987_pt1 | contig 10324 bp, 7 predicted proteins | sample LitLau_LLRF_2013_FD_134024 | JGI IMG/M metagenome (GOLD analysis project Ga0194135, IMG submission 134024) | Freshwater sediment microbial communities in response to fracking from North America - Little Laurel Run_MetaG_LLRF_2013 (version 2) | ecosystem: Environmental > Aquatic > Freshwater >... | reverse complement strand
CCCGTGACTCCCGTCCCCGTCTCCGTCTTTCCCTTCATCGCTTCATCCAGTCGAGTCAAGTCCCTGCTCGTATTGCTCTTTTTTGAACTTTGCATTATCGACGAACGATCATTGATGTCTCGTAAGGGTCGCCTGAGTCGTATATCAAGCTTCAGCAGTGAGGATCCTGTAAGTAAATATTTATTAAGGTGCCGGGTCGCCGGATTTCGATACACATGATTGAATTGATGTGTATCATTATTTTATGTTTCATAAGAACCACCCAGCAAATAACCTGTTGGCACCAGAAACTTTCCGCAAATGGAAATGCAAGGAAGCGGGGGAGAAAGCAGCGTTCGTGATCATTCAATTGGACAAAGTGGAGAAAATTATGTCAATTGATATTGGAAATGAAAATTCCGCATTTATTGAAGTTTCTGTTGCTCGATCTGGTGCAGACAACCCCGAGTTTGAGGTTCTCGATTTGTGTTATCTTTACTGAATTCTTAATTGTTAATAATTTTGAATGAGGCGGAAAAAGTATGAAGTGGAGGCATATATTTTTTTTAATTACAGGTTATTCAGAACCAAACTGCTTTTATGACGGCATCAGAATCCAAGGCGGAGACAAATCCAAATCGAGTGAAAATGTTTTCCGGCAGTCTCGTAAAGTCCGTGACAGCTGAGAAGTGGGACCTCATAAAAATCTCCTGTATTCAACCATTTAATCGCCACATTCAATTCGGAATTTCATTTATCAACGTCATCGTTGAGCCAGACACTTCGGAGGCTGTTAAGATTGGAGGATTCCATATTCTACAGAAGACCCCAGTCAAGGATGAATTAGATGTCGTGGATGATCCGATTCGCATTGGAAGCTTTTTTGCCAAGAGAATGGAAGCTAGCGGTCATAGCATCAAAGGTAATGACCTCGTCCATTTAATTTATCGTTTTGAGTACTGATTGGAGAATCCTGTTTTTAGCCGCAGCTGAAAAACCACCAGTGGCGTCAACTCCATCCACCCTGGCGGCCACAATTCGAGGCATGCCTGCTTCTTCGACTGGTTCTACGTTGACTCAAATTGACAACAAGACTAATGAGGCACCTTCGGATACAAGTAAATTGGATGTTGGAGCTTCGTCGCGAGGGGATGGAAAAGACACGTCGAAAGTATCAGGTAACATAATAACTTGTAAATGTAATCTATTTAATCGTAGTGTCAGTCGAGCATGCCTTTCCCCTCGATATTCCTCATCCTGTCACCTTAATGTCTTCGAGAAGGAGATTACTTAATTTGGCATACTTCTTCCTCCTAGGGATTGTACTCCGAAAGCAATTTAGTAATCAGGTATCTGGTTCAGGTGTTCCGTCTCCCAAGGGTTTATCGACTAACTCAAAGGCAAGCAGCTCAGGAACTACCAAAGGAGCAGATGTGAACAAAATTCAATGTCCAAGCGGGTCACCACAGCCAAGTTGTTCATCTACGAGAACGAAACCAACTGGTCTTAGTTTACCGTTACCAAGCTCTTCCACCTCCTCCACCAGCAAATCTCCACTTAAGCGAAAAAAGAAGCTCATGAAGCCTTTCAACAAACTGTTTGAAGATGTTGTTTTTGTAATGAGTGGTTTTGAAAATCCGTACAGAAGTGATTTGAGACGGAGGGCAGTGGAAATGGGAGCACAATGCAAACCAGACTGGAATTCTACTTGTACGCATCTCATGTAAGTTTATTCTGATAGAATAGAAAAAATTTTTAAAGTAATTGTAGGTAACCGTAAAACAGTGATGTAAAGTGAAGTGACGCTTCCCTTTCCTATTCTATTCTCCAAAAAAGATTTCTTTCCGCTGCCAGGGTCGAGTAATTTCTTGTTCGCGTCTTCTTTTATCATTGATATGACAGGCAGCGGATGTTTCTCATTTAGTCGTTATATTTCAGTGTATTGATTACGATAGACAGGAGGTGTGGTACGGATTTAAAGAAAATTCTAATCTTTCCTCTGGTTTGTCAAAGTAATTTTCCGGTGAAGAAGAGCGAGCAGTTTCTGTCTGACAACCAGTGGAATTGGGATATTCCCTCGAGGCTTTTCCGAATAAGACTTGATGATAAAGAAACAGAGTGTGGGAAATAGCGTCTTTTTATTCCTTTCCGTAGATACACTAAATTACATACAAAATTACACTTTCTTCTTATGTAAAAATTTCTAACATTTTTATATGTATGTAGATGTGCATTTGTGAATACTCCAAAATTTCGTCAAGTGAAAGGGAGCAGAAACGGGAAGATTGTGACGAAGAAGTGGATCGAAGACTCCCATAGAAAGAAATGTCGATTCCCCTGGAGAAGGTATAAAAGAAAAATTTATTTTCTCTTCCATTATTCGATACAACTTACTGCTGAAAGCATTGGTGTATAGTCCTACGGTCCTACTCCTACAGTAGAATTCGGATTAAGAATACAGGAGGACCAAAATCCGTTTTTAGGAGAAGTAAGACGGTTAGGACGTAGGACCAAAGACTAGAAGTAGGGCTAGGACGTCCTATAGGATTATACAACTATGCCTGAAAGTTGTTTTCGCTTTGGCTGAGCCGGTTGTTAACCTAATAATGCATCCAAATCATGTCAAACTTCTTCGTATAATTATTATGTGATCAACAAAATCCGTCGCTCGCTTCTCTCTTCGTATTAATCCTTTCTTCGACATGAACGGGGCCCCCTTCCAGATTTTATGAGTCCTTTCTGTCAAACTTTTATGTCCGAATGTTGCGAATTTAAAATCGTTCGGATAGAATTGTTCCACTTTTTCAATTACTCATTTCTGTCCCCATACCCATACAGAATCAGTAAGCAGCTTCACGAATTCACTTTCTGTTTTTTGTAGGTATTGTTTAGACAAAGCTGATAAAGGAGACGAGAGTGAAGAAGAAGTGCATGCATTGGGGGATATTGGAGAAAGTTCGGATTCGGACTCAGAGGAATCCGATGAAGGTTATACGCTTGCTGTGGATGTGCTCAACAGTCAAGAAAGTGGGGTAGTCATGGATCAAGGTAAATGCCATGGCTTCCTTGGTTGCTCTTAGATGATTTGGCATTTATTACCATGTTTTAATTTGTCAAAGTGATCCAATCTTTGTTTCCTGTGTCAATTCTATTTCTACCAATCCGATAGATGGCGAAGGGGATGATACACCTGATGCTGAGGGAGAAGATGATGACAATATATTGATCTCACCCCGCTCTACCAAAGGAAAATTGTAAGCTTTCTCCCCTGTTGCTAATCCGAAAGTGTTATTATTAAATGGTATTAAATGGTTTGTAAGTATTATAAAAATACCATCGGCTTGATCTAACCTGGGGAAGCAGATACTTAGTTTTCATTTTCCTTGCCAAACTTGTCCCTGTGTAAGACGCCTGGGCCTGGAACAATATGGTGGGTTGGGAATTGGATTTCTTTCACTAGAAACAGGATTCGAGTCTAGAAGTTGAGTTGGAGGTCTATTCCTTTTTAATAACAATTTCTCAAAGTTCTCTACTAATTTAGTCTCTTATCTTTTATTGATTTTTTGTGTTCTCATTTTCAATTTCATATCAAAATCTTAATGAGGTTCTATTGCCGTTTCTACCCCGTACAGATCCAATGGCAGAGCTGGTTCAAAGCGACGTAGGATTGCACGTATTTCTTCTAGTTCCTCCTCTTCGGATGATGCCGCGTATGATGTTGATACAGAGGTAGATGAGCCTCAAGTTTCTCCGGCTCATACTAATGATTCCCGTATCTCGAACACTGAATCCAATCATCCCCGCCACAACAAATATAATGATTTCTTCAATTCCAAGTTGTTTTTCCTCTATCCAACGCAGCCTCTACACCCAGATCAAAGGAATGAGATTGAACAAATAATTCACCAACACAAAGGGTTCGTTTTGTTTCCTTTCTCCTTTTTAAATTGCTTCGGATTTTCCTTTCTCATCTCCTTTTCCCCAGTGATATAAGAAAGAAGTAACTTTCATCTTGCTTAACTGGTACTGCCATTAATGATTTCTCTTTTCCGAGCTCCTACGTCAACAGACAGTTAGTTGGTTGAGGTTCTCCTTCGTTGACATTGGCTTTTAAATTTACCTGATCTCATCTGTCCCCTGCTTTATAATTCGCAACCAGGGTAGATAACAAAGGGCAAAACAACTATTTAGAAATCGATTTGTCCGTTCGCTGTATCCTTTAGGTATAAGCGATTATTTTCTAGGAAGTAGGAAACGGGATACAGAATTGAAGGCTTCAAATTAAGGTCCTTCCCTTTTCTAAGAACTTACCGCACCACCGGTGGTCGGTCCAAAGGAAAGGCGAAGGACCCAGGTTGATAAAGTTCGATGAGAATTGTTTACAAGGGTTAAATGAATGAGTGGAAGTAGGAAAGTCTTTGATTCCGAAACTCTACTCCACTCGACTTTCTCTTGGACGTTAATTATCTTAGGACTCGGCAGATTAGTAGCCCTAGCCTCGGATGCTTTCTCCTAGGGTATATATTATTCTACCCTATTTCTTCCTCTAGCTCTTCGTAATTAGTTTAGCTCCATTGTTTTTCTCTAATAATGTCACATTTTCTCTAAGGTCTCTGGCAACCTACTTTAGCCAAGACGTGGATTATGTGGTCACGGGGGAGATGAAATGGATCGAAGAATTTTCTCAGGTAAAGTTTGCACAAGCAATCCGCTTTACACAGATTTTTGGATTTCATTTTAACAGAAATAGTTAGTTCGTGACAAACAATCGACTGCGCGTTTATTAGCACATGAAAGACGGCAGTTGACATGTAAAGTTATCATCATTTAAAATCTGCGTGACGATATTCAAGTATAACATAATTGCCAACGGTCAAAGGGCGAGGGCAGATCAGAAAGACACGACACACGAGTACTAAATTTTTCTTTTTCTTTTATAGTTGCTTTCTCAAAACCCGGACGTGGTCGTGGTTGGAGACAGTTGGATTCAAAAGTGCGGGGAAGCAAACGAAATGGTCCTCCCCGAACCGTTCATCATTCCGCCTGAATAATATCGGGCTACGTTTGGACTTGTGTAATTGAATCGATACAGAATTTTTCACTATTTTCTTAGCATTCTACTTTCATCGGGATTGAATTATTCAAGAGCAATACTTCAGAAGTATTTTTCTTGGAGGCCTTTCACTATCAACTTTTGAGTCTAATGTTTTGTACCTACACCAATGAAATGTCCAAAAAGTTTCCAGTTGTAAAATAAACAAATAAATCCCTCAACTTTTGGAGCCTTGAGCAGGGGTCACCGTTATAGCAAAACTCGCCATCTCCTCAGAACAGAATTCCTAACAACAGATTTATTGTATTCGTGCACAGTAAGAAGCGCCCTGGCGAATTCTTTAGAGTTGCTCGGTTTACAGTTTTGACCAGTAGCGTCCTGAATTCCAATATTTCATTTTGTTTTTTGATGTTTGGACTTGTTAATTCTTTGGCGATTTCATTTCCCAAAGAATCCTCTGTCATCCAAGCTTATGATTGTGTTTGTGTGAGAGCGCAAACAGAATAGAATAGAAGTGAATAAATTTTGTGAGGCTTCTTCGGAGTTTTTCCAGTGTTATGCTCGCTGGGCCGTGGTTGCTGGGGTCAAGCGTGGGATGAATTCCTTTTGAAACATTGCACTGACATTTCCCATTCTATCCATTGAATTCATGTTAACGGGATTGGCAGGAACGTGTTTAGCTTAAAATGAAAAGGGAAAGTAAAGTGTAATTGGAGGTACTGAATTGCTTTCAGTTTCCAGTTACAAAACCAGATCCTGCCTGGACAGGGTTTGGTTAGCACAGAGACAAAGACGGCCGAAGCCTATCGTTTTTCAATTGGTGTAACAGAATAAACGTCCGAATCCCAGTTATTGGTTTATTCTGTCCGAGTGTAGTGTCCCAGGAATTCTAATTAGTTTTCACTTCCAGGAAAAGGTGGCCTTCACTATCTCGCCAAGGACTGGATTGGAATAAATACTATCTGACCATATTCAGATGTGGTTTTATTTACACCTCACCATTCTTAAAGCATTCCATCATCCTCATCACGTTGAGTGGAAGAGCATACATATCATCCTGATTCAGGGTAATAAAATTTGAAAGGGTGGGGTGTTTCCACCCCTTGAGTTTTGTTTACATTGGAAAGTAGTAGTGGCGTTGGCAGTTGGCAGACAATGATAAATTGCATTGTCTTTTACATATAGGGAAAATGGGCAAGGAAATTTCCAACCCCACTGACTGCGAAACCACACACCGTCACTTTCTCTTTTCTCTGTCTCTTCTCTTTTCCTTTTCAACTTTCAACTTACCATTTTCTTACCTTTTTGTGGAGAGTGAGAAGTTTCTGAAGTCCTTTCTCTCATACTTTCCGCCCCCTAACCTTTTACCTCTCCATTCCAACCTAATTAATCTAATTTCAACCAACTTCCAGCATTCTATGCTGTTGATGGGAACCCTTTCCTGTCTTTCTCTATTTCTACCCTATTCACGTTTTACGTCTGAGAATAACCTCCTCCAAAGTACACCCTCAAGCCAAATGTTCTACTTCCTCCTCGCAGTTTTTGATTTTGTCTCCTATACCTTTTCTCCAAAGTTTTTAGACCTTAAAATTTCATGGTCGTTGCCTCGTACAGTGATGCTTGGGTTTGAAGCTAATTAGTTTGAGACTATGCTCGAATTGATTCCAATTATACGATTTAAATAAACAACCAACCTTTTTTAACTCAGTTCTCTTCCCAATGTCTATATGGTTTTGACAGGTTGTCGTTGTCAGTTTTCAGTCGACATAAGTTGAATGAATTGAAAATAAACTCAAAATTTCAAAGAGTGGAAGGAATCAAATCATGAATAAGTCACCTCTGGAAAAGTCTCACAATTTGAGTTCAACATTTCAACTGTCAGTGCTCTGTTCCATTGTACTTTGTTACGTTTCACTTCCTCCGTCCTACAGCCTCTAACTTTTACTTTGCTCGGGTTTTAAATGAGACAAGCTCTTAATTTAAGGTAAGGTGTAACAGGATGTGAGAAGTCAGATATATGAGATATATTATTGCCAACAGCATCTTCTGCTCCCATACATCTTCAAACGTAAACTATAGCGAATCAGACGTGAAATTAAAATTTACTGTATCAAAGCCATTGGATTTAACCGCATCAAACAGGGACAAACCGAGTATGTATCAAATAGAAGGTAAATAGTAAACAAATCTTTCTACTTGAGCCGTTTGCCTAGTTTTGTAGGAGTTATATATATATACGCGTCTATACGCAAGAGAGATAACTGGTTTCTACTCTATTTGTAGTTAGATTGAATAAAATGCAATTTGCAATCGTGGTTTTCTTAAATCATTCGAGTTCGAGTGTAAATAGACAAGTAAATTGAAATCCTCCTACAGCATTATAAGGGGAGAGAAAGATTTCATCTCCTTTTATAACCTTGTTCATATTCCATTCCATAAAAAAGAGAACAAGCTTGTGTTGTGCCCTAATTTATTGAAGTACTTAGCACGGTAGCAATTCAGAGAAATGTATGCAAATTCTGACTTGATGCCACATATTATTTTGGATAGTAGCCTTCTCAGATTCTCTCCCAGCTCTCGTAAATTGCCGTAATTCTAACTTTTTCTCCGCCATTCCAAAATCTGTGACCATCCTTCACATTTTTTTTTAACTTCTTCACTTTCTCATTGTATTATTACTGACTTCTTACAGAGAACTTTAATCAGTTGAGCAGAAAAATTACACAGAGTACGCAGTTTTCCCCCATTTCAAAGACAAGGCTTGTAGATGTAACGGAAAAGTATTTGAATTATATTTCCGTTAGCTTATGTAAAACTTTTTATATTTACTGGTTCATGGGAGAGATATTTTCTCAATTGTAATGTTGACAGCGACAGCGTATGACAACGAAAAGAAATTTCATTTAATTTCGAAACGCGGTGAATGCGGTAAGAGAAAAAGTATGGACAGTGAAACGATAAATACTCGTGCGAAGATCGTAATAATAACGGAATCTGTTCTTATTTACATACCAAGCTTTTATTTGCTTTCCAAAGACCGCCGGAGTGATGCAATCTTTTTTCTTTTTTTTTGTAAATACGAATTTTCATTTTGTGTAATGACGTCAGGGAGGAGAAAACTATTCGACGAGGACGGGATCCAATTTGTCTAACCCTTAAACCCGGTTCTTTTACAAGACGCAATCATTCTTTTCTTGGATATAAATCCGCTCAACGTCCTCTCCTCCCTGAAAATGCAAAGGAAGTTTTCAATTGTATAAACTAAAGTCTGCTAGCGGAGGCGTGTCTAAAAATAAGTTTGAAACAGATTTTAATCAGTGTTGATTCGTGAGTTAAGTTAGTTATTATATTTGAGAACTGATTTTTAATTTTATTAAATAATTTTAGCATTGTCTCTGGAAAACTCTGATTTTAGTTTCGTTGGCCTTGTTGTACCCCTGTTGTACACCTACGAATGGTTACGCCTAAAGCAGGTTCTTCTACGAGCGACCGAAATATGCCAAATTTGTGCACGCTCAGCGTAATCACACGAAACACGATTTTTTGACACTGTTTTTTTTTATTCCGGAACTACGAATACGACAGGACAAGAAGGAGCGGCACGGAAAGCAACTAATCGACAACATCTCGACTCATTCTCCATCATTCTGGAGAAATGTCCGAGCCGCTCCTGGGGGTCCACCCATCTGAACTCAAATTTCCCACCAACTTTTGCCAAATCTAGGGTCAGGTAACGTTTGTTTAGGATTAGGATAGGTTGTGGGTGGTGTTGGGTTGAATTAATTAGCATAATGATGATTAGCGCATTAATCAGTTATAAGGCCGTAAACGTGCTTGATTGTGGGTCTGGGAAGTTTGAATTTAGATGGTGGGCGCCCAAAGGAAATGAAGGGTCCGGGCCCCGGCAGCAGGCACCAAGCTCCTCATTTTACCTTGTGCCGTGTGCCCTCAGAGCCGGACGACAAAGATCAAGGTGCATTGAACTCATTTGTCGTTGGCCACCCGACAACTGGAGCCAATACTATCTCAAATGGACGTCCCGGAATTTGGCCACTAGCTAATCTACAAGCTTCCCCAAGGGTGACAGCTAGGCCACTCCCCGCGCCGCACCCAAATTCGCAGTTCCAAATTCGTACCAGAGGTTAGGTTAGTGGTTCGTGTTTAACATTCCAATCCAAACTTTTTATTCATTCAAAATTATTTACTGATTTAATATCCTTAGCAGCGGGCGGTATGTGTGTTTGGAGAATTAAGCGAGAACCCAAATTCCCCGTGTGGTATAGGCACTAGTGTTACCCAACAGACATTATTGCCGGCGCACATACTTGTAAGTGGAATGTAATAAAATACTAAATGACATTGTAATTACTCTAATCAAGGGGAAAAGTCCATGCTGTTTTCTAAGAGCGACCGAAGCATGTCAATGGGCACGCTCGGTATGAATCTCTCTTGTTCGAATCTATGGTATAAACATCACACATATTCGAGAATCCTGAACTCTGAGTAAATGTTCTGGATCACTAAACAGAAGTTTCTCTGAGATCATTTTGAAAATGGGGCCTCACACTCCTAGGCTCTAATTCCGACTCACTCATGAATGGCATCTAATAACCTTTGTGGAGGCGATTAATTGTCTTCGTGGCGATGGGTACTTGTACGGTCTTCATTGTTTCTTTTAATTACTTGTTTCATCATAAAGTAATTTATACGAGTATTCATCCAAAGTTGATTTGATGGTGGGCGTAAAGCGTGGGCGTCTGGGTTGAGATTAATTAATTATAACAATTTCCTTGCTTGTTCATCAAAATTCTTAGAGCGGTGGGAGGATTGTTTCCATTTTCACTTTCCAAATAAGTAGAGGCGTAATAAGCACTTCTTCATATTACTTTAATTTCACGTTTCAGTTTATAACTACATAGAGATGACAAAGTAGCCTTAATTATTCTAGCGTGGCCGTGCGGGGCTACGAGTCCAGCATAAGAGAAAGGTGCGTAGTAGAAAGTGGATTCTAATAATGTTCAAAGTCTTTCGTGTGGAGAGGCGGAGAGGGAGAGACCACATCATTCCAATAAACGTCAAATGAAAAGTTTTTCGTTAAACCACTAATTGCCTTTCCATGGGATGGAAAGTTTATGAACTTTTCCTGAATAATTCATTGAGATTGGGATTAGAAAACTACCCATCACTATCATCCGCGAACTTCTTTTTTTATTTGAGATCTTTCCAGAACCCTTGTCAGAATCTCCTGCGTCACACGGTAGCCTGATTTTTTTTTCAACCCAGTTTCATTTT
>Ga0194135_10002986_pt1 | contig 10324 bp, 9 predicted proteins | sample LitLau_LLRF_2013_FD_134024 | JGI IMG/M metagenome (GOLD analysis project Ga0194135, IMG submission 134024) | Freshwater sediment microbial communities in response to fracking from North America - Little Laurel Run_MetaG_LLRF_2013 (version 2) | ecosystem: Environmental > Aquatic > Freshwater >... | reverse complement strand
CTTCAATCGCAGCCAATTCCCTTAAATCGTTTGTAAAATGAGCTTGATAAGGGTTATGCAATTTGGCTCAAATAAGTCTCGTAATTCGTCTCAAATAAGCTTCTTAACAAAAATGGTCAAAAATCGGCTTCAAAAATTTTACTCAAATAAGCGTCTTAAACGAGAAGCTTATTTGAAGGAAAATTTTCAAACGAACTTCAATTGTAGCCTATTCCCTTAAACCGTTTGTAAAATAAGCTTGATAAGGGTTATGAAATTTGACTCAAAATTTGGCTCAAATAAGCCTCTTAACAAAAATGGTCAATAATCTGTTTAAAAAATTTTACTCAATTAGGCGTCTTAAAACATGGTCATAATGCGCTTCGCAAGATGTTACTTGAATTGTGCATGTTAAAATGTGCTCAAATTGTGCATGTCAAAATATGCTCAAATTGTGCATGTCAAAATGTAATCAAATTGTGCATGTTAAAATATAATCAAATTATGCATGTTAAAATGTAATCAAATTGTGTACGTAAATGTGCAAATCCTCATGACATCAAATCATTGTTGCCTAGGCAACAAATCCACATAATATTGGTATAAGCCTTAATTGATTTGTTTGTCAAATCTCAAATCCTTTCCCCTGGGGCCGTGGTTTCTACTCAGTTGCTACTAATTTTTTAATTCCTCCGCAGGTGGATTTGGCCGATTCTCTTAAAAGGGTGGAAGAGGGAACTGAACGTGGGAGACGTTCCACCGGTGTCATACTCAAACTCCTGCAATGTCGTCGGTGAGGCGTTAATCTCATTGTGGCATCAAGAAAGGAGGCAAAATGGATCAAACCTGTGGTTTGTAGTCCTCAAAGTCTTTTGGAGGGATATCTGCATCCAGGGAATCCTGTTTACCATTTCCCAAGTCACCCAGTAAAACTTCCTTTTACGAATAATAATAAAGGGAATTATTATTTAAAAAAGCAAACAACAAAATCTAATTCCATTTCAGGGTTGGGATTTCGGTTCTCTTGATGAAGTTTTTAATTTCCTACGGGCGTCAACCCCAAGGATCGGATGCAATACAAACCGGGATTTTGCTACTTTGCGCATACGCCGTTACAGTTCTGACCTCAAACATGGCCAACTTTTTAGGCTATGAAATGGGCATCAACATGTCCACGGCCATGACGGCCCTCATTTACTCCAAGGCAAGAACCTTCCTTGTCTCAGAAAAGTTGGACTAATTTGAGGTTAAGTTAAGTTTAGCACGAAGACTGACGCTAATTCAACCTTTTGATCTTGTGTAGGTCCTTCTTCTTTCCGGATCCGCATTTTCAAAAACAAATCAGGGCCAGATCATTAACCTCATTTCAAATGATGTGAAACGCTTTTCCACTGAGCTGGATAAGCTTCATGCCCTTTGGCTCGGACCGCTCCTCACAATTGCCGTAGGGATACTCCTATATCTCCAAACTCCTTGGATGGTTGCAGGGCTTTTTCCATTGGTCATTCTCGTCCCCATTGCTAGTAAATGGATATTTAACAAAATTATGAGCCGGATATTTATTTAACTACAATTTTTTAGCTTTTTTTATTTCACAGAAAACTGCAAAAGCAAACCGACTTTTTCAACAGCGTGAATAATTGATAATTATAAACATAACGTAAATTTTGGTTAAATAAATATCCAAACCTAATACTTAGGTATAAGTATTAACATTTTGTCTTACAGGGTTTGCTCTTTTGCAGGTGTGACTGCCTTAGAAACGGGTAGAATGTTAACAAAGGTTGCCAAACATCGCGACTCGAGGCTACTCGTATTGAATGAAATTACAAATTACATTTGCCAAATTAAGGTGATGTGCTGGGAAATGGTTTACCAGGATAAAATCAGGGAAATCCGGAGGTGAAGCAGAGATTTATAATCAAAAAGTAGTGAATTGAACTGTCAGAATTAGTTTATGAAACTTTTCAGGAAGGAAACTCGGGTCTTGATGACTCGATGGTATTTCTATACAGTCTACACAGTTCTCTACATCCTTTCTCCCAGAGTTCTCATTCTGACTGCTCTTGCAGCCACAGCTATCACAAAATCCAACCTCAGCGCTCCAACAGTTAAGTTCAAATTTTAATTTTAATCTAGATTAAGATTGTTTAAAGTCAACTACCTGCCAGTCAAAAAAATAGTTTTTTGGACCTTAAAAAGGCGACACGTTTCTTGATGCGGTTAGGCTGTATTGGAAATATTTTTTATTTTTGGTTTAATTGTCAAAAAGGGACTTGCGGTTAGTTCCATGCCAACTTTTAATCTACTCCTTTTTTCAGGTATACTTTGCGGTGAGCCTCTTTAACAATGTGGGAGTTCTGATGATTCAGGGCTTTCATAACGCTGTATTCATACTTCGTTTTTTGAACGTCAGTTTGAGAAGAATTCGGGTAGGCTGTCTCTAAATCGTATACCTAAAGGCGGCTTTCAGCATAGGAAGTTAATGCGGAATGGAGTTTCCTTTAGGAGTTTCTGTTACTTGATGAACGAGTGGATGAGAGCATCGGGGAGTGCATTTTAATGAACGCACCTACTGGAAAGGTCGTTGTACAAAATTATTCAGGGAAGCGGGATGGTAGTGCTTCACATGCTTTAAAAAACTTAAGCTTTCAAGCCTCCCCCGGGGTTCCCCTCTTTGTTATGGGCCCCGTTGGTTCTGGGAAGGTAATGGCAACAATTTTATATAAGTTAAAACTTGAATGAATAAATTAGAGTTAAGATTAACTAAAGAGGTTTTTTTTTATCATAGAGCACTCTGTTTGCCGCAGTTTTGGGCGAACTCGTCACACTAGAAGGCTCAATTGAATTGAAAGGAAGAGTAGCCTTCGTTGGGCAAACGTCCTGGATATATCCTGCCACACTTCGTGATAACGTCGTATTTGGAAGGAAATTCAATTCTGACTGGTACGACAAGGTTCTCCATGCATGTGGTCTAATTCAAGACATTTCAACTTTTCCACAAAGAGACCAAGAAATTTTAAGTGACAAAGGGATTTCATTAAGTGGTGGCCAGAGGGCACGGATTTCCCTGGCAAGGTCAGTTATCTAATATCAAAATCGATTTGGAAATTCCATTGTATGTATTGTAAAGTGCGTAAAATTCGGATGTGATCCTTGCTTTGGTGAATTCCAACTAAGGAAACGTATTTGAAGTTAAGATTTGGCTGGAACAGAATCTGGATGACACATGACAGTTTTCTTTTGTGCCTGGGTTTATTTTCATAGGGCCATTTACGCAGATGTCGAGGTCTACTTGCTGGACGAAATTCTGAGTGCGGTTGACGTCACAGTTGGGAAGCATCTTGTTGAGAATGCAATTTTTGGCCTTCTACGATCCAAGTGTGTCATTATCGCCGTCAATGAAATGAGCCCATTTGGAGATCAGGAAATCCTCTACATGGAAAATGGGCAAATATCGAAACGTGATTGGTCGAGTGACGCGTTGCCGGGGAAAAAATTCCAGTTGTCTGGGGCAGATGCAATGGACAAGCAAGACATCAATGGAGATAAAAATGAAACTGGCCCTTTCCTTCTGATTAATTCCCAAAGCAAGTCAGTGACAGCACTCCTGTACGGTGGCTCTATCCTGCCGTTGACAATGTTGATCAATAACAAAGAAAAATCAATTATAATTTGGAAAGTTGACCCTAACCCGGAAACCGACCGTCAGCAAATGGTAATGTGGGGAAGTGAAGAAGAGGATGAATGACAAGGAGAAAGACGGTCTCAAGTGGTATAAGAGACAGCCGGCCCAATGTAGCAAGACATTGGCAGTCTTTTTTTTGTCATTCATCCCAAAGCAGATGCAGGCTTTTCCAAGGTCGGTGGTAGATAAGGAAACGATACGCCTGTACTTCTGGTCACAGCTGAGAGACTGCTCGTGTACCGAAGTTGCATTCCCCAAGGTCATCGCTGGTAGATTTGTGTATGTGTGACGCGAAGGAGTGGTGTGAGTTGGGAGGGAATAGTTAGTTCCCCTGTGTTTTCCTGGAGGTTGGGACGCTGGATAGTGTAAGCCGTGCCCTTCCTACCCCGAGAGGTGTACGTGTCCGGCCCACAACGGGCGCTCTTTCCCTCTCCCCCTTCTGCGGTGTTGTGTGTGTACAAGTTGGGAAGATCTCTCGGGGCGAGAGATTTAACAGCGGGGGATATGTGGGGAAGTGAAGAAGAGGATGAATGACAAGGAGAAAGACGGTCTCAAGTGGTATAAGAGACAGCCGGCCCAATTTAGCAAGACATTGGCAGTCTTATTTTTGTCATTCATCCCAAAGTAACTTGTATTTAGAAATTGTGATTAGAACAATGACACCTGAACTGCCTCGTTTCAACCCTTCCTTTTCATGCTCTGTCATGTCAGACTGAGTCAGATCAGACGAGTCTCAGGATTAGCGCTCCCCCGATGGCGGCCTCAGGCCATGCCTTGGCGGGAGGAGGTCACTTCATGGGAATTACAGCCTTTAGCCACCAACGCAAAAAGCATTTCGTTTTGCATTCGAAAGTTTCATTTTCACTTTTATCTCAATTTCGACTTTCATTTGCAATTGCATGTGCATTTTCCGTTGAAGATTCATTTCGTTTTGCAGTTCAAAATCGAAATGTATTTCCCTTTCCGAATTAATTGATTTTTGTTTGTTTTTGGCATTTTGAGTGAAATTGTCCACGGTGGGATGTGGCCACCGCACGATTTTTAAGTTTGAAATTTTTCAGAATGCGTTCAATCCCAAAAGTGGGGAAAAGAATTTCATCCGTCCACAATTATGGAACGTTTGATCCGGAAAAGAAAACCATTTTCGAGAATAACAACAAAGGAAATAGAAAATCTCCCATTTTCAAGTATGCTGCCCACACGGGGAGAATGGCTATTCCGATTACCGGAATGTTCTTTCTTTTCCAAATTGTGCAGTCCTCTACTGATTTTGTTCTCAGACTCTGGTAAGATTTGTCACTCACAAATCCCAAGAATCGTGCGGCCCTGGTTAACACGTCCTGTCATCGTCGGATTTTTTTTTTCATTTCAGGACAAGCGGAATATCAGGATCTGGTGAAAGGTCGGATTGGTCATATTGCATAATTTACACCGTGATGGTTTTGCTAGATGTTGTAATTGGATTGGCATTATATCTTTTCTTCTACCACTCGTGCACAGTGGCTGGAGACAATCTCCATCGCAAAGCAACTCAGAGTCTTCTCCAAACAAAAGTTTCTTTCTTCTCCTGCAATACAGCTGGTAAGTAGGTAGCGCGGTTAGGCGTTAGGAGTTGGCTGAGGTGCGCCAAAGAAGCGTTGTCACACTGCGTAACTTATAAACACGCATGCGCAAGAATATTGTTTATAGACCAGTTATTCGCGCGCTTTTCCTATCACGTGTTCAAAGCATAGCAGTCATAGCAGTTGGGGTGAACTTTTTTTCTCCCGTATGCATTTACGTGGGGTTTACTTTCATTAATTTTTGTCTCAGCTCGCGTAACTTATTTCGAAAATCCAGTTAGAGTCACTTTACAATTCACTTTTGTAGTTGTTCCAAAAAATTAGTTGTTAAAAGTAATCAATTACTTCAAGAGTTAGCTATATAAGAAACTGGCGCTATTATTTAGCATGAAGCAAAAGCTACGGCAATGGTTCACCCCATGCGCTACCGGCATCTATGGCGTGGCGGAAGAACCCGCAACTCGTCTATGCGCCAGTTGAAAGAATCAAAACCTGATTGACAAGGGCAATAATAACACACAGAACGCAAAATTATGCAGGAAAAATTATATTTCGAGAATCTATAATCAGTCAAATTTGACTTCACCTCATTTATTTTGCCAATTGAGAAAGATTATTCAAATTTTCGCTTCAGCTTCGCTAACCGCAAGAAGCTCTAAATCAGTTTTGTACCATCAATTTAAGGGCGCTGATTACCTGGAGAGCTGATTAAAAATAAAAGCGGCGCAACTGCGCATTCGCCCGGGGTACACATTTAAGTAAAATTTGGAATATTTGTCGGTTGATTGTGCGCCGCATGCGCACGCGCAGGCACTGATTTTTGACGCACTATACCAAGTTAGGACTACCTTTGAATTGAAACGTGAAGTACATCTGCGCATGCACGTCAGTAAGAGACGTATCGTGCTAGCCCTTATGCGTCCTACTGTACAGGGTTCTCAATAAGGATTCGCTCCCTCCGCACAAGTTAATTAGCCGCACTAACTCCTCACGCTGAAATGGCTGCTCCAAATGGATTTTATTTATGTACTGGTAGGTTCGATTTTCAATCGCTTTTCAATGGATATGGGATTATTGGATGAAAATTTGCCAACGACTCTTCAGGTGTCCGTCGTGGTAAACTTAAATTTAACCCTAAAATCTATTATACAATGGCCGATTATCTATAATAATTGATTATATTTACTAGAGCACCTTGCAAATTGTCGGGATCGCTGCACTTATCGTGGTATTGAACAATACTCTATTTTTCTTTATTGTTTTGAGTGGTCTCGCACTCTTTCTCTTGAGAAAACTCTATGGACAGCCATCAGCGGATTTGAGAAGAATAGAAGCAAACGGTACGAGTTATTATGCATTTTTATTTTGCATTTTCCGAAATACTGTGTAATTCGGAATATTCAGGCATTAGCTTAATTTTCAATTATTTACAGAAAGGTCACCAGTATACACGCATATCAACAATACCCTGGAAGGTCTCACTATTATTAGAACTCTTGGACAGCAAAAAACGTTTACGGAATACTTTTGGCTCCTCAAAGACACTCACATTGCTGCAAACTACGCATATCAAGCGGCCTTTAGTTGGCTCATGTTCTGTATAGATGTTCTCGTCTGGCTGTTTTGTGCCGCTGCCGTTGGAGCCTTTCTGCTTTTTCCAACAGGTTACCTTTTCGTTTCTCAAAAGTTAACCAAACCTGAGCTAACTTAAGGCTATTACAGATACATCGGCTGCCGGGATGGCCTTGTCCCTAATATTGTCAGTTGGATATATCTGCATGTATGGAATGCGAAAAACTGCCGAACTTGAAAATCAACTCGTTTCCATTGACAGATTGTCCGAGTATGTGGACTTGGAGCCAGAAACTGAGTTAAAGGGCGGGAAATTAAACCTTTCAAGTTGGAGTCCCCGGCATGGCACCATTCAGTTCAAAGGCGTCTATGCAAGCTACTTGAAAGGCATTTCCGTCTTGAAAAATATCAGCTTTAGCATTCTTGAAGGAGAAAAGGTTTAACGAAATTAGACTTTTATTAATGATTGAGACGAAAACTAAATAAACCACCAGTGCATCTGCAGGTTGCGGTGATGGGTCGAACTGGAGCAGGGAAGAGTTCTCTAATTGGCTGCATTCTTCGTATAGTCGACATCACCAATGGCTCCATCGAGATAGGTGGGACAGATATCCAAAGAATTTCAATCAGGGACCTGCGCTCTAACATTTCCGTGATCACACAACATCCGGCCTTGATTGAAGGCACACTCAGAGATAATCTGGACGTGCACGCGGAATATACTGATCTGGAGCTACACAAGGTTCTAACTGAAGTGCAGCTCAGGATGAGGTCTCCGGAGGGCGGAGCACTTCTCCAAGTTAAGGTCTGTTGCAGCCACGTATTCCTAGCAAAAGCTTAGCGAAATGTCAATTAAACGTATAGGTGGAGACTGGAGGCAAAAACTTCTCGCACGGGGAGCGACAGCTAATTTCGCTAGCTAGAGCCATACTTCGTAAGAACAAGATCCTGTTACTGGACGAGGCTACGGCAAACGTCGATCCAGAGTAATGGAAGAATTCACTTCGTAAAAAATAATTTAAATAGTTTTACTTAAATGTTGCAGTACGATTTAATTTCCAGGACTGACCAAATTGTTCAAGAAGTCATAAAAACAAAGTTTCATAACTCCACAGTCATATCCATCGCCCACAACCTCAACAGCGTCCTTCATTCGGACAGGATTTGTGTTATCCACGGAGGAAGAATCGTGGTATGTATGGAAATACTAAAAGTATACAAATGATATGGTCTTAATTGTTCTATCCGCATATTAGGAATTTGATTCGCCACGAGTATTACTTACCAATCGAGAAAGTGCACTTAGCAGATTGGTTCAGTGGGACGATAGTAAGCTGAATGGCCGAGCTAATTAGCCATTCTTCTACACTGCAGTCAAGCGTTCATATGTCTAAATTTTATAACAGCATTCTAAACCATTCCCAAATGTGATGTGATACACCAAATTCCTAATTAGTATCGTTAATCAACTTGTCGCATTTTCTAATGTTTCAACTTTGGAATTCAAATGGATTGAATTTATTTTTTTTGTTAGTTATGATTGAAACCAACTCAAATTAAATAAGTTACTAAATACAAAATGTGTAGAAAGGAATGAATAGGAATCACCTTCGAGCATTGACCCCCTCCCTCCCCATTTGCTCAGAGGGAAAGAGGGGGAGGGGGTAAGTCTATGGGAATCACAGCCCATGAATGACGCGGTCCATCATCTTCTTTATGGCCAAATTTTGAACACCAGTCTTTCGAACTAAAAATACAAAACGTGTTATTGAAATGGAAACTTGCTTCTATCAAAATCCAACTACCAAACTCCGCTGGTCCAGTGTATCCGATAACGTCGTATCCCCGCCATGTAGATTCCGGAAATATTAGGATGACATTGTTTGCGTCTGCTGCCTGTAGATATCCGGCATCCTCAACGAATGCATTATGGGAATTTGCAACAACTCTAGAAATCAAATCAATTTAGTTTATAACAGTGTACAAAATGAACTTCAAAAGACAAACCATACTTTGCACGAAACAGTAAGACGTAGCCATAAAAATGAATGAAATTCTGAGTACCCCTGCCAGATGGACGAGGAGGAGAAATGCAGCAAGGAAACGCAGCATCGATTCGGAAGGGGTAACCCTGCCGACACCTGCTGTTGCCTTCATGCGCGGAAAGAGAGAGAGGGGTCATTGACATTCCGGAACTGGGGATGAATGAACGAGTTCAATGACCCCAGCCAAGCCAACGTAATAATTTGAGGCAAGGAAATAAATCTTCTTCTGATCAGATCAAAGACTCAAACTTAAACAAAGACGAACGACAACTCAATCCTATCCAATAACAATAACAATGATGGGCTTAAATTTATTACAATTTTCTAAACAACAAAAGACTATGCTCTAACAACTACTATAACATAATTCCAGCCCAATGATAACTGGCTAATAACTGGGTAACAAAGGAAAGATGAGGACTAGCAGAATTTACAACTCGTATCGTTTTGGAGCTGCTGTCCAAGCTCCCACGTCCAGTCTTGGGATCCGTTCGTAGTCGCTACACGAAACCAAAGGATTCCTAACATGGGGCAAGAAAACTTGAGATCAGCTCCACTTTCTCAACATTTGAATTTTGTTATTTGAATTAAGAACGTTGAGAGCGAGATATGGACAGAAGTTGAGCGAATGAGCCTTACGCGGGTGAGAGAGTTTGGAAGGGCCAAAGGGGAACGTAGGTGAGGTCCGTCGTCCAGCAGAGAAAGGCACTCATCCTACTCTTCCGGATCTGGGCCAGCTGGGCTGGAGTCAGGCCCCCTGAGACACATGCGTGTAGAAGGAGCGGTCCGAGATCTTGAGACGTTGGGGGGCAATGAGGTACCCACACAGGAGTCGCTTCAAATTCCGTGGCTCCTTGTACAGAATGGCAGAATTGTAGAATTCCTCCAGCGGGAGCGTCTCCTCCACCTTGTAGTCTTCATCCGCCAAATAAATGGAGCCGTAGACGGCAGTGTGGAGTCGGAAGGCAAATCCGGAGAATTCCGCATAAATCCACGGCTCGGCCAGCTCATCATAATCACGGGAGTAGGAGGGACCAGAAGCCAAGCCATACTCATCAACAGCATCACGTCCTAATCAACATGGAACAATTCTACTATAGCGGCTTTTAGCCTGGGGCTGCATATTTTTTATAGAAAAATTTAATCCAGAGATGAACAATAAAAACGTTGTTAATTCTGGCTTTTGTTAGCGACCAGTGACACATCAACTGCTAATCGAACTGATCTAAAGCAGGACTTCTAATGATGATTTGCGTTTACGCGGCATGATGAACAACACATGAGATGAAGGTAGTTTTGAAACTTGGGTAGGCAATTTACAGGTAATTGAAAAGGAGTAAAACCGCTTTATGAAATAATGTAATACCTGACCGACAATTATTTCAAACACAAAGCAGAAGCGAAGGTGAAACAAACATGTTCAAATTTAATATCATGTTGTCATGGTAATAATAATTCCTTCTCAGAAACGTACATTT
>Ga0194135_10002985_pt1 | contig 10330 bp, 5 predicted proteins | sample LitLau_LLRF_2013_FD_134024 | JGI IMG/M metagenome (GOLD analysis project Ga0194135, IMG submission 134024) | Freshwater sediment microbial communities in response to fracking from North America - Little Laurel Run_MetaG_LLRF_2013 (version 2) | ecosystem: Environmental > Aquatic > Freshwater >... | reverse complement strand
TACCTCTCCCTTCACTTGAAAACCTTTCTTCTTGGAAAGAAATGGTTCTTAATTACCTAATCCCCATTTCAATTCCAAAAGTTCACTCAACTTTCAAAAATTCAGAAACCTAAAAACAACAGTTTTGAATGAGTTAACTTGGTTAAGTTGCAGTATTTGAAAATCTGGTTAAAATTTAGAAAAGATATAAAAGGAGCAAACTCATATTAAATGGACACGAATTTAAATCCAAGCTTGTTATTTTTATTTGGTACATTATTTGTACATTATTTGTACATTATTTGTTTGTCGTAATTTGCTTTTAGCTTCAGATTTTGAGTTGCTATAATAATAAGAGTGTTCATTTTTATTCAAAAGCTTCATAATTTCTTGTCTTGGAATAAATGTTCTAGTTTTCTATATTTATTCCAGCCTACACAACCAATACGAATTCTAATACTAGTTACACTGCATCCTTTTGATCTCTAGAAATTCTTAAACAAGGAAATTGATACACCAAGAAATTATGTAACGTATTAGATAAAAATATTTTTTTCAAGTTGTATGCGCAACCAAAAAGGGCAAGCGTAGAGGCTTGACGATGATAATTTGGTTCTTTCTATGAAGATTTTTATTCAAGGAATTTGATAGAAAGACATTAGGTATTACGAATTTCATTTTTTTTGATAAGATTACAATTTATGATGTATTAAAATGACGTTAAATTTAGGAGCATGAATTGGGTAGGATTTGGGATGAAATGGGAAGCAAGCATGAAACAAAATTCTTTCATGGTAGGGAACTTTAGGCGTTTTCGCCATGTTTTCATCTACTCTGTGTTTTCTTTGAATAAAGTAAAAATTACATTACGTTATAATACTGTTTTAGTGGAAATAATCCGAAAAGTAATTATCAACTGCGTTAAAAAAGCACACCTTTTTTTCATTTCTCCAAAACTCGGGCATCGCGGGTTGATTTGCCAGCGGCTACCGATACCACCCAATAACTAACACGTAGAATGTCCCAAAATAGGAGCAGAAAGCAAATGGTTGGTAAGAGGAGGAAGGAACTCGAAGAAACGAATCCTATACAATTAGTTACCTAAAATACATTCAACCCTTTTACGTTTATTGAATGGACCTTTCAGTTTCAGGAAATCTTTATTTTGTCGAGTCCGCACAGTAAGCAAAAGGAGTAAAAGAAGGAATTCTAACTGAAGTCTCCTCACTTGATCCTCGTCGTCCAGTCCAGTCGCCCTCTGCCATTTGCGGTTATTCCTGCGGTCATCAGCGCATTCTGGGATCAACACAAAAGAACAGGATCATTGCAGTAAGTTACCACAACCCTTTCCCCAACATCATCTTCCCAGCATCCCAAACACCATTCACGTAACCTTACCGTCCTCTCATTAGAAAATACATTTGTCCCATTGTTTTGACCTCCGCTTGTCCGCTTGTTAAGAAAAGTTCTCCTCATTCCGCCGGGGACAACTTGACACTTTTGTTTACATGTGACAAGTGAGGAGCGTTAGGGATGGCGTTGAAGAAATTAAAAGTCATTTATCATCTTCATCTTCCTCCCGCCGCCTTTTGAAGCTTATAACATCTTAACGAATTGTTTCAATTTCCACACCCAATCATAAAAATCCCCAGGTTAAGCCTTTTTTTTCTCACGCTCCATTTCCCAACAAGTTTGGAATGTTTTTAGGCTTCTGCGTATCAGTCTAAAACTACCGCAATTATTAGACGACGCGACTTGTTAAATTGTCGCTGCAGAGTATTGTGTTGCTTTGGGCTGTAATACATTAGGACGTTACCATGAATAAGAACTTGGAGTAGGCAACGGGTAACATCCCTAGAGATCCCATACGACCAATCCAAACCGTTGGGTTTAATTTTTAGGCGGAGTTTCTCTTTTTTTGTGTGTGAACGAGAAGGGGAGGGACGAGGGTGTAATTTTTTTTCAAGAGAACTTTCTCTCGGAGCGTCGCTTTCTCTTCATCCTCTGCCAACTTTGGATTCCCTTTCATAGTTCCTGGAGACATGACAGTCAAAGGATATATTTAGTTTCAGTTTTGTAGTTTTGGATTTAAGAGGCATTTTCTGGAGGTGGACTCATGGACATCAGTCATTCTCGTTAAGTATTTTCTAACAAACTCGATTTATTCTCTGTTTAATTTCAGTGTTCAGAACAGTACAGTTCCGTTAACTGTAGACTGGTGCAAGTGGAGAAACTGCTCTCTCCCGTCTCCGAATCCTGTCAAAAACAGTGTCAATAAACTTTAAATTGATTCAAGTATTTTCCAACTTTGGACTCTCGGACTCTGGTAGTGATTACAAAAGAGGAGAATTTGCAAAAGTAATTTGTTTGGTCCCAAGAATTGTATTCCCAGGTTTCTCCTAAAATGAATCTCATGAGTAATGCAAGACTTTTTCATGATGATGAAAAGAATAGGAATGATTTAATGTTTGACATGTTACCCCAAGTGAAGTTTAATATGATGGGACAAATCCAACATGAGATGAAGAAACCCCCCTCACCTTACTCTTCATCATCCCTATCCTCAAGCTCATCATCACCATCACCTAAGACTTCTGGAGAAAACGCTACCCTTAGATCTTCGCCGACTCCTAGCATGTTGTCCGGTAAAAACAAACTAAAGGGGGATGCAAGTAGATTCGGTCTCGAATCTTCAGTGCAGCGGCGTCCGGGTCGCACGGTGGTGGGATTTCCAGAAGACGATTCTCACCATCATCCCTCTGAGGACGCACCCCTCGATTTTTCCAATAAGAAACACAAGTATGATAAACTGGATCAGAGCAACGTCAAGGTAAAACTATCAAAGACACAACAAAAGATTAGTCAAGAGAATTCCGAGCCGGACTCACCCTGCAGTCGTCTTCGAAATATCCTCAAAATGAAATCTCCCGTCTCTCCAGTATTTCCAAAAGAGCTTTCAGCCGGAACAGTATTGAACTTATCCAAGGACACTTCCCCATCCGCCTCCATTGATTGGAATCACATTCGGAACAATACTACTACCAGCAACAGTAGCTCTTCATCATCCCCAACTGATATGGACATGCACTCCTTCATTCCTTCCCCAAGAGCTGCCACAATTCCCGGAGACGCCACAGGACCAGTCCCAACTTATCCATTTTCCTTTTCGAGCACAATGGCCCAGTCCCTTGGATTGTCACCATACTCCATTTTTAGCACAAACTTCAGTCCAGTCATTCCCCAAACGACGCCTACCACTTCAACTCCGTTTGACTCTCCGCATGGCTCCATTTTCTCGCATGCTGACGTGGGTGCGAGTTCCGGAAGTTCCAATTTGCCGTTTGGATCCATCCCACCGTCGACTAGCCCTTCGGGCACTTTGCCGACCAGTTCTGGAGCTGGGAAATCACGTGTTACGCGTCCTTTCAAGGTAACCTTCATGCAATTTTTGTCTCATGAATTTATTCCGGATTTTACGTTCTTCTTCCTTAACTCATGCATTTATGTAACCTTGTAAAGTCTTTCTGGTGAACTTTTATCTTATGACGAGCTTGATTGTGAAACTCAAAGCCTATTGACGATCAAATTGAAAAATATTTATGCCAACAGTTTCATAGAATCTGCATCAACGTTTTTGTAATTTGTCTGCATTGTCGTCAGTTCATTTTCACATATTTCGTTTGATGATGAGGTCTGAGGTCTTTCAATCTTATTTTCCTATAGGCGTACCCAAAGGATCCGCTCACATTTCCAACGGTCGGACTATATGGAATTCCTTCTGTTGGCCCCACGCCCGGAGTTACCGAAGCTCTGATCCACCAGCAGTCAAATCATGCCTATGCTGAATTTCGGAAGCAAATGTTGAGTCAGAGTAACAATTCAAAGTCAAAACGGCTGGGCCATCCCAAGAATTCACACATCCAGGGTCCTCTGTCTGACTCAACCACGTCCTCGACCAATCCTTTGGATTTCGGACTTGGAGGTGGCATGTCTGGGTCAGACGCCATGGGAAATGGATCAGGCGGGGAGGATTGTCACTCTGACGATGGCTATTGTGGAGGAACTCAGGTCCAGCAGTTGAAGAATCGACTCAACAAGTCAGACGAACAGGTATTGTATTTATTGTATTTATATAACTTTTCCAATTCAAAAGCCTTGTAGTCAGGATTACGATTGCATGAATAGGATATTTCATTTGGAGGAGTAAAAGTTGTCATCCCTTTGATTATTCAATCACTTTAAAATGAATGAGGTTCGTTGGCAGGAATTGAGCGTACTTAAAATGTAACTTTTATTATTTTAATTCTAGTTAAAGGACGAGGCCTATTGGGAAAGACGACGAAAGAACAATGAGGCCGCAAAGAGATCCAGAGACGCTCGGAGAGCAAAGGAAGATGAAATTGCAATTCGAGCTGCATTTCTCGAACAGGAGAATTTGAAACTTCGCTTTGAAGTTTGTGCTCTAAAGAATGAAACTGCCAAGCTCCGTTGTATGCTCTACAAGGCACAGTAAAGTGGAGACAGGTTGAGTAAATTGCAGTTTGCAGTAGTAATATAGGAAGGGAATAAAGGTGGCTTTTTGGTGTAACTTATTAATTTATTCATAAATCTAAGGTGGTAATTAATTATATGAAATTTAAAGTTGTAACTCGCAGTATTTATTCCGCCGTCAGCACATTTAACTAATTTTCTTGAGATGTTGTTAGACTTTGAACTTACTGGTTTGGATAGACGATCTCATTCGTCCATGTTTACAGGAATGAAGCGGCAGCAGCCATGTTATACAGTCAAAAAATTCAATTCTTCACAAATAAAGTTCCGCGCAGCCATAGCAGGTCAAAAGCACAAATGGAATTTAGAGGAAAAGACAAAAGTTAATTGTACTGTAACTATTTCTGTTGTAAATTCAAAATAAAAGTAGAAAATGATCATTATATAAGCAAGCACAGGTTACACTTTTAATTAACAAAGAAGTCAAGACTGGGAAGAACATCACTTTGAAATCCGGACTCCTGGAAATTGATTGGGTTGGCAACTATTGACGTGACTTGGATATAAGTTAGAACGAAATGTGTTTTCTTTCCGTACAGAATAAATTCGATCACGAAAGGAATGGGAAATTAGCAGATGTTGGACTAATATAAACAAAATGGAATAATCCGAATATAACCAAATCACCCGTGTTTCGGCTTTCGTTGGGTAATGAATGCAGAGGTAAAAAGTTTGGGTTGTGATGCCTTGTGCCGGGTTCCAAAACATATTCACACAAATCGTAAATTCACGACACGGAATGCTCTGATGTTGAATGAAGCTCATAAAAGATTAATCACTAATTAAAGTGAGAGTCCAAGTTTATTTGCATGCGAAATAGAAAATGAGAAAAATAAATTTCCCGTCAACAATACACTTTCCTGTTCCAGGCTAGATGGAAATTGTGAGTATAAACTCCACGGGTGGGTGTAAGTTAAATCCTGTAAAGGTGAGATGCTCAGGCATAATAATGACTTTCTCTGGGAATCTCCTTTCTGTGACGCAGGTAGGTATAAATGGTTCTGGTCTAATCGAAAAGTGACATTGTCATGAACTCCGCTTCATTCTCTTCATTTTACTTTTGTGACATTGGCTGCTGGTGGTGGGCTGTAAATTGGTTTCCAATGTAAGTAACCAACTCCAATTTATGAGGTTTATGAAAAAGACGGTAGAAGAAAACTCATCAAAAGAAAATAAATTGGTAGAATCACGAAATCGAAGCAACATTTTCCTACAAGCTGTGTAAACCTTATGTATAGTGTAAGTTACTTATTGTATCCGTTTTCGGATAATGACGATGTGACCCGGAACACCTGATGATGGGATCAATGACGTGATCACCTCACTTAAATAATATCCACACCTATGCACCTTTACCCAATGACTTTCCATTGCACAAAAAGGGGAAGATGGATTATATTTTAGAAACAACAATGCGTCAACAACAGTACCCCGATGCGGTATTTCGTTCTAACCACTTTCCATACGGAACCAATCTTCTACTCGTACTCTTTAACTCGATAAATGCGAAGAGTTCCTCATCAGGTTTTTTATTTATCCATGCTTCCATTGAACACCCGAAAAAAATGAATCCTCTGTGGAATAAGAATAAAAAGTGAATGGAAATATATTCCGCACGGTCACTACAGGTCAGAATTTTATTCAGAATTAGAATGATCCGAAATGAAACCCCGTAAGTTTGATTTTGCAAGGCAATCTTTGTGTCTCTTGTCCAAAATTTATCCAACATGGCCGCTATTTTGAAACTGAACTGGACGCAAGTTTATGCTAGTTCTCGATTTTGCCATTAGAACTATTCCTATGATGTAGGTCAGAAAACGAGAATCAACAGATCTGGAAACGAGAATCGACGAACTAGGAAAAAGAATCGATGGATGAAAGCCTCGAAACCAATTGGCAAAAAGCGGATCTGTGGAAAAGAAGGAATTCAACTGATTCATGAAATTGGAAGAAGAATCACTTATGCTACCGGAGAGAAGCGTGTAACCAAATTCCTATTCCAGACTCTTAGCATCACTTTACAGCTGGGAAACGTTGCATCGATTTTGGGAACGTTCCCCCCTGCAAAGAAATTGACAGAAATTTTCTATTTATAAGTCCCTAGCGTAACACAATCCTCTTAACTGTTATAGAGAAGTTTGATTTAGTAAAATGTTGATACCTCCCATTAGAAATCCTTTTTATTAAACAAAAATAATAGTAACTTCTGCAACTATTGAATCGAACAAGCGATCTGATATTGATAGAAGATTTTGGTTTTAGTTATCTTTCATACATTATCAATTTAATTTTAACGTTCTAATTCGAATGATGAATAACTTTTTAACAAATAAGTGGGTGGTGCGATCATCAGCACCATTTATTCACTGTTGTACAAAGGAAATCGGGAACCTTAATTTATTAAATTTGTTTCTGTCCTTTTCGACGCGAAAGTTATATATAGATAAACATTAAAAGGTTAAAATTTATGGAACCAGGATTTCTGTGTCGAACTGGAAAAACAAATTCCGAATAATAAATTATAGTACGCTTTCACGCATCACTAACACTTTCGTGTACTCAGTATTTTACCACAAAGACATTTAAGTTGGTATCTTAGAAAGACGCCAGAACCAGGCTTCCAATAAATATGAAGACAATTGAACATGAATTTACAGTTCCCGATCCTCCTGTTCCAATGCCAGTGTCGCTGACCGACTGAGGACCTTGTGAGTGACAATTTAAACTTCCTTCAATGTCGTTACACAAATCCTGTTCACACAAACAGCATGCAGCTTCCGTATTCGTCGTAATTACGTCCGTCACGGCTCCTACGGAAGAATTTCCTTGGTCTGCTGGGACTTGATGCTTGAGCGAATATCCCCCGCCATGGGGGCAGGATTTGAACTTTGGTAAAACACATCCATAAACAATTACCGATGAATTTTCTGATTCTCTTCCACTTCCCAGTACTGGGATAATGGTGTGATTCCCTTCCGATACTGGCAGGATATTCTTTGTACTCGTTGTTGTAATGTTGAAGATTGAGCGTCCGCAGGCAATGGCTTTCTTTGGACAAGTTACAGCGTAGTCTGAATTAAGTTTATCTTTGACGCCGCGCTCTACCTCGGGACAAATTGGAATCTTCTTCCAAGCTTCTGACGCCATCGTTGTGTCTGAAGTTTCCATTAAACTATTCGCTTGCGTACAATACTGATGTTGGCACACGTTTGTACGGCAGTGGTAACATTTTAAACCTGAAAAAAAAATCCACGAAAACGTTCAAACGGTAATGAATTCATTTTAGGTAACATTTAAATTAAATAATGGTTTTGGTAGTTTTACTAAAACTGGACGTGATTGCCACTGTCAAAATGATGCCAATTCCGAAGCATAATTTCAATGTCATCCCTCCTTTTGTGCTTTCAATGAAATGAGAAGAATCCAAATAAAGTTAAAGAAGGGATATACGAAGGTATTTTACAGGAACAGAACTGTGACTGGTCTACGTGTCAACTGGCTTCAACCTTCAAGTCCACCCCGTTATATAGACTTGGGTAATCTGAACTAGAAGTAGATTGAGTGAGTGAGGCTCAAAAATTACCAGCTTCTTCCTAATAGGAATCTTCATTAAGATAAGCCCAGTGGGCCGCGTAATGATAATGACTCAAAGAGAAAGACAATGGAAATAGGATGATGAGGGATCAGGATGGACAAAATTCGGAAATTAGGTTTTCCAAACACACCTGCACAATAGAAATTGTGTAAGCAATCCACTTATATTTGTACACCATGACATAATGACACCATTCTCTGTTAATCAATACTCTAAAAATCTCTAGTCATTCATATGTAACGCAGGTCGGTAACAAATATTTCGGTTCTTCCTTCCGTCCGTCTATGAACATTACGTCGTTCATGGAATTTTCAATTTTCACAAAACGTGATTTATTTGTCGGTTCTCTCTTAAAAAAACAAACATCGGGCTCAATTTAGAGTAGAAATTTTTCTGAAAAATTAGCTTATACTTACTATTACAATCAGTATTAATACGATCTTAAAACTATTAATAATAACTTGAACTACCTTAAAGGAAAACTACTAATACAAAAAATTATTCTTCACGTGATCAATGTAAATTAGTTTGCAAGCCACACAGATAAGAATGAAAAGTTCCGAAAATTGCACCATACAACAGCACAAGTCAGCCTGGAATTCTATATCTAAAAGGCCCCTACCTCTCTTCAGCGAGAAATTATATCAAGAATAATTATTGCATGGAAAGGGCATTCACTTATATACTACTAGCCAAAAAAAAGTCGCTTCGCTACTTTTTTTCCAGTGCATTTAGTCACACTTTTAATAAATAAAAACTGGCCAGGTTCCCACGACCAAACATGAAGCCCGAAGTTATTTAATGTCATTTCAGCGTGACGGTCAGTTGTGTTAAGTAAATTTATTAACTTCCCACTACAACTTTCCACTTGCTCCTCTCGACCAATCGTGGCCCGGATATAGATAGATAGATAGTCCACACTTCTCTTATAATATAGGATGAAAACTATGATGGATTTGGTTGCGAAATATTGCGAAATATATTTGCAAATTTTTAAATATTAAGTGCAGCATTAATACCGGTTGAATGGTAAAACCGAGAAATTCTAAATAATCGCCATCAATTATTATCGTAATTCGCATCTCAACGACTGAAAGCTTGAAATTAACAAATGCAGCGTCTCTGACATGGAGTTATCGAACAGCCTTTAGAATTAACAAAGAATCACAGTGGCTCCCATCTGGCAATTTCCCTACGTAAGCAACGCTTGCAAGAGGAAAAAGTTACAAAGCTCAGAATATAGATGCCACTCGAAAGGGATCCGTTACCATAAAACGAACTCAACGTATTCCCATAATCCAATTGCTAAATTGCAATTTTGAATTCCAAATTCGGTTTTGTATGAAAGCCCACCAGGAAAGAAGTGACGGCAACACGTAAATATAAAAACCTTGATTAATCAAATTAATGAACTAATTAATGAAATGACATTTTATTGACATACAACGCTAATACTATTTGAATTCAGTTAACAAGCTTTATTATACTTTGCTCCTGTTACGCGATCCAGCGAGGGTAACGTTTTGTCACTTTGGGAGTTTTAGGATTAATAATGGAATGACTCATCTGAAATTCATCTTCTCCAGATCGAGATAGTCAACGGAAGCTTCCACAACGCTGAGGATGACGGTGTCAACGAAACGACGTTTTGCTTATCCTGAGATCCATCACAGTCAGTTTGGCAATTACGACAAATTTTTCATGTTTTACACTTCCGCTAGGTATTTCCGATTTCCTAATTTATGTTATTTCACAATAAATTTAACGAAAACGTTTTTATTTTCAACAAATCCCTCGTGACAAATATTGTTTGTGCTAAGAAAAGCTCTAAGAAAAAAAATACAGGCGGCTCCGTGGGTTTTGAATTCCTAATTATTTTATTTCTTTTAAACTCTAGCTTTTTAGCCTCTATAGACTGTGTGAAAATTTCTCATTAAAATTCTGGTTGAACTTGAACTTGTGTGTCCATGTGCAGTCTTAGACGGGACATCCTGCGGCAGGACTCGCTGAGGGAAGTTTGGAATCCGGTCAAAAATATTTTCAGTGAATTAGTCATAGGTAATTTCCAACCTTTGAGGCAGATTTTGTTTATAAAGTGACGATATGAATGATGCACTGCCCTATTCTTCGTTTGTGCGTCAGAGTAACAAGACAACAAGTAAAATATTATGAGTAGGGCAGGCAGGTATCAGAATAGTGAAGTAT
>Ga0194135_10002984_pt1 | contig 10330 bp, 6 predicted proteins | sample LitLau_LLRF_2013_FD_134024 | JGI IMG/M metagenome (GOLD analysis project Ga0194135, IMG submission 134024) | Freshwater sediment microbial communities in response to fracking from North America - Little Laurel Run_MetaG_LLRF_2013 (version 2) | ecosystem: Environmental > Aquatic > Freshwater >... | reverse complement strand
CCGTCTTTTTTAATGGACAGCGTAACCTGAAAGAAATAAAAGCTTAGTGGTTGTTTTGTATGATTCACGGAGAAAGTTAATTTACACAAGTAGAGTGATGTTCTCGAGGATCAAGGGCAGGGACACAATGAATTCTGGATGTAACATTAGCCATCTCTCTCAAGTAAAAGCGATGCGGAGTGAGTTTTTTTAGGAAAGCAAAAAATGAGTGGGTTGAAGGATGTTACGGAGTACAATGTTTGTCTTCATGTGACAACTATTCCACGAGTTTTGCGACAAGCCTCACTTGCAGAAGGATGGACTAGTTCAGCAGTACAAGTCATTGAAGATAAATGACTAGTGAAAAACGAATGATTTATGATGTGCTCACAATAGCTGCCAACATCAACTACTGACTGAAGGGAATAGGCATTTTTCATCTGCACAGAAGGCACAATTAAAAGACGAGTACGTGTTTACGAAGTTTTTGGCCTTGTTGAGGAAAAATTTAGAAAGTCAGTGTGACAAAAGTAAGAATATCTTGTCATGGAATGTGGGAAGCAGCTTTTGGTTCCTGTTGTCCACCGCGGGTATTTATGGAGTGAAGAGGAGACTTTAGCAGGTGAATGAATGAATGAATGAAAAAGGATTTGGCCTAGACCCAAATGGGCTCTTTTTGCGAATCCAACTCAATAATGTGTAATAGGGGTTGTTCAGATATCTAACAATAAGTAAATTACGATTGCCTCTTTATTTTTCCAAGCCCTCTTCTTCAATTTGTCGTATATGGCTCTGACCCAACTTTCCCACCCGTCCGTTGTCCATGTCGCCTTGGGACATCCTAGCCAATAATTTATGACAATGGACCATGTACAAGAACACGTTCCAGGAATCTCATGTTTCTTCACCTATAAGCTATGCATAGTGTATTAATTCTACTCAGTCAAACCCTTTCAGCCCATCTAATCCAAAGAAAAGTGGCGTTCTTTTGTCAAGAAGGAAGTGAAAGAAAGATGGAAGTGTTTCCTTTACACAGAGAAAGTTGGGACGCTAGCCAGTTGGTTGTATGACAAGCACATCATTCACCTGAATTTTTGAAAGGAATTAGACGGCTGATGTGAAATGATGCTGATGTAAATCTGTATTACAAAAACTTTTACGCTTATAAATTCATGAACCCGTCCAGTTATGAATGACCTTGCTAGATTGCATGTTTTCAAATGCATGAGACATGGAGAATGGTGCTTCATCTACTACCATAGACCTGTCCTCGTGTCTTATCTAAGGTTCTTCAATTTTATTTGTACTATGTGTCTTGTACACAACTCACTGTGAATGAATCATTCAGTTCCTACTTTGAAATATAAATGTTCAATGCAGAGAAATGTGTGAAATTACTTAGGTCCTCGGGGATAGAGAAAGTGAGCCAGACTCATCTGTGCCTCCCTTTAATACTGACCCGCATGTTACTACTGCTACAATGCTGCTACACAGGGTTATTATGTTATGTCAGCTATTTCGCAGCACATGCCAGTTGGTCCACATTATTATTTCTGACCCAGTTCTATACGAAATAAAAATCGAAGCATTCCATTTCCTTTATTTTCTCCAGAAACTCCTTCTCTTTATGGTGTGCCCTAAACTGTTACTAACTCTTTTGGCCCAGTTCATCGATATCGATATTGATACAAATGGTAATGAGACGGGGATATTTATACTTGACATTGGCCATATTTTACACACAGCGGTCGAGTACTTTCTCTCTCACCCGCACGTCGTGACCAAACAACTGTCGATAATTGTGTGGAATTGTTTTTGAAAAGGCAAAAATACCTCTAAACCTCTTTTCGCCTATCTAATCAGTTAAACCAAACTTCACGGTTTGTAAACATGCGGAGGATAAGAAATGGATGTGATGAAAAAGCAGAAAGAAAATGAAAATAATATCAACTTTGATACTTCGGAAGTAGTTTATGCTATTCTAGTGTTAATAATATTTCCCTGTGTTTGGGTATTCCCCCAGGAGTAGAATGGATTGCTTCCTGACGTCCATTAAACCATTCCAGTAAATTAGCTAACCCGAATTTGGATGAGCAAAATTTCATCCATCTGACATTGTAAATCATGTTGAGAGAATATGTGTATAGTAAGGATTCAGTATGCCTCGGAGTTTCACTTTAGATTTGGCGTTTGGCCCTTCCCTAATTGCTCCAGATAAGATTGGCTTGTGTTATATGTGTGTGTTTGTGTGGAAAAATCCGATTCTCAAATTCCAATCTACACTGCTATAATATTATGTTCTAAAGGTAAGGAGCAGTTGCTGCCACAGTTTCTCCCCTACCTCATTTCGCATTTGCAATCAAGAGTGAGACTTGTTTGAGTCAAGTGAGTGTGTGAATTTCTATGCAGCTAGAAGGCGTCGGGAAACAAAAGCTCCCTACAAGCTTTCTCCTTTGGTAGTGCAAAATGCCAAACGAGCAGAGATATGATTACACCAAAAAGAAGGAAAAAATGCGACACAGTCACGACAGGACAATCGACAATGGACATGAGCTGAACTCAACTGCAGTAAAGTTCGTTCTAAGTAGAGAGTGAAAGTATCACACGTGTGATTTCGTATTACATCACGCTTTAGATTAAACTAGTCGCAAAGTCACAGGCTTGTTAGTAGCGCTGTCGGGTAGCTCTAACACTACTACAAATACAAAGTATGAAGGTATTTCTGGATTTTAGTGGATGCAGTTTCATCTTTGAACCAGCTTGAGTCCTAAAAAGTCCATCCTCATATGTATTTTCAAATATTCAAATGGAAGGGATTCAGTCCCCAGTCTGCAGTATTGGAAGGCCTCTGCGGACAAGATCAAGAAGAGATAGAGGGTCTTTTCACGTACGAAAAACACCACGTCGAGAAATTCACAGAACCCAGCTCACTTTCCATTTCTTATGTGTTGTATGTGTATTGTGTATGGTAGTAAAGAGAATTTATACGTATAACATATAGGTTGGATTCTTAAACTGCAGTTTAGTTGACACATTAGAACCATGCTGTAGCTTTCACCAAAACCTGACAACTAGTCTGTGTAGTAAGCCTCTGTGTACTATGTATGTACGTGTGTGCGGATTATTTCCCTAATAAAATTGACTAAACTGCTACTAGTCGTAGAGACTGCTTTATTAAGGAAAAAACTCCCGTGGCACGATTAATTAAGTCGTAGTTCCTTATAAGTCATTAGCATGAGAGCATGATAGGGATATACACATACTTATAAAGGATAGAGGCACACGGATAGGGCTTAATCATAAAACAGATGGTCAGATAATGTAATGCAGTGAAAGTTGTGAACCTTAAAACACGTTGAAGCGGTTGTAGGAGTGGAATTGGATGAAGTCATAGCAGTTGGTTCCTCTTCGTCTACAGATAACAAACTTTTCATTGTTCACGTGGGCTGTGGTATGTGTGTGTGTGTACCTTCACTAAACTGCTTAATGACACAATAAGTAAACCATGGGAAGCTTATTTGGTAGGCAGTAAACTAAAAGTCCGTGAAATTCATGTTGAGCCACTTTCCCTTTCTCCATTTAGGACACTCCACATACACATAAGAACATCCGTTCTCCGAGAGTACTATGCTGTCTTTAGTCACTCTGCATCTTGAGAACTTTTGATTTTCCACTTGACTTCACTCTTAAGAAGGTGAACAAAGTTGAACAAGTTTGTTGAAACTTCTTTTATGTTTTTATACCTTGACAAACTATACTATATGCAGTTTTTTACTGCATAATCTTCTCGAGTACTACTATTCATGTTTAATTCACGAGTTTCTCAAACCACTTCACAATTCGCTTAATTGGACGTTATGCACCGGAGACAGTGTCTGCGAATAATGTTCGAGAATTGGAAAGAATAAATTGCAAATTTCACTCACAGCTGTATTTCAAAATTATGTGAAAAGACTGAAAGAACACTGATTGAAAAGAAAGTTATCTCGTGGAATCTGAGATTGTATGTAGGTAAAAAGGGGAATACATTATTCCACACTGGAGGCAAATAGTACGGAGAGTTGTTGTTAGAGAGAGGAATGGAAAAGTGAGAAGTCAAAAACACAACAAGAGTGTGTTTGGAAGAACACTGGTAAACCAAGAAGACTTCTTCCCAGCAAGATTTTGACTTTTTCGGTGAAGTTCAATCCAATTCTGTGGAGTGAAAATAGTCAAGTCAAGTCATTTTGCTCGTGGGTAGTAGGAAGAGTTTCAGTGTGACTCTGTTTTGTGGAGTCCACTGCATTCTCCAATTCTTGGTTGCCGTTACTCGTAACATTGTATGTTCTACCTGCCCTGTGGAGTAATACTGAAAACTCTGCTCCACGGTCAATTCAATATATAACACTCATTTGGAATGTACACTAACTGCTTACGCTCACCCAAGCTACATTCGCAATGGTAAATGACACATAATGTATAAGATACAACTTCCTGTCCATTTTCTCCGAGGTACTTCAAGTGCTTAAGTCTCGCTTCGTTGGTTGCATGCTGACCGGAGACGGCTGTTAAGTGTGGTTCTTATATTATAATAGTCGGCTGTCGGGTAGATCATGGTTTAAAAAGCTGCTTTAGGTTAATTGGGTGCAATGTAATCAATAGAGTTAGTGGTGAAAGTTATACTAACAATAAGAACACCACTGCGCTGGTATGCATAATCTAGGATTACAGAATGCGGGGAAAGCATAAGAAGCGTAACAAATTGTACCAGCAGCAGTTTAGTTGTTTATAGTGTCATTTGACAGACAAAAACACAACGTGGATGGTTGTGGTTACAAAATTCTATCTTCATATCAAGAGTAAATGTGAGTAGACAGGCGTATGCAAAGTTTGCATAGGTTTTACTGCAAGCTGATCCATAGGTTTATTTGCCATTATGAGGGTTGATGATACGGGATTATGATTGTGTAATTGGTTTTACATGCGCCTAAAAACATGATAACTTTTACCGATTTTCCGATCAAAATGCGTCTACCTACACTGTCAGTGCACATAAAAGAACAATGAACAATGTTAGTAGAACGGATGGAAACACCACGCTAGTATTTACTTTGACAAGAATCCAAAACCTGGTTTCATTTTTTGCTTCCGATGGACTCACATATCATTCATAGAATATCGTTTTTGAATTTGCTTGATGTTAAGCAGAAATAGAGTGTATATAGACTTACGAGAGAGAGAATGTCAGAGTAAAAATTACATACATCATGTATACAATAATAACACACACAGATGTCAAAATGCTCTACTTTGAAGTGAACCTGATACATAACGAGGAAGTTTTTGTTCAGACACACTTTAAGGGAAAATTCAATACAAAATGCTCTCTAGAAAAAGACACATCAAGCGGAAAAGAATACATGACTTGGAGTAATCCTTGCCGGGCTTGCAAGACATGTCTTGTGTTCTCTTAAAAAGAATTCAGCATATTTAGATAGAGTAATTTCACTACAGAGCAATAATAAGACAGTGAAACGATCTCTCTCTTTCCTTCAGGTCTTTTGAAGTAGTGGAATTTGGAGTTATATTACGGAAGCTGTATTATGTGTGTGTTTATATGGATGCATGCCAGCTAGGGAAAAGACGTCTTTCTTTATTTCGTACTTTGATGGATCCACCTACAAGAAAATGGGCTCTGGATTTGAGTATTAGAATGTGTTCTGACTCAAACAAAAAAGTTGATACCTGAATCTTGAAGAAGTATAGATTTAGTTCAGTAGTGATGTAATTCTGGGAAAAATGTACCACTAGATCGGGTGGCCAGTTGCCGTACGTACTATTCCGTAATACACAGACAGATATCACACAGATTGGTTCGAGGGTGGAACTTTCTTACGCAGAGTTAGATGTGTAATTTTTCCAAAACGTAGTGGAATGCAATTTGCCATAGCTAACATTCATAATTCACAGCATCCCCATGCCTTTCCGGATTCTTAATCTGGAGGCAACTCACACTTCACCTTTTTATCTTTAGGAATACGAAGATGGAACATCATTTCACTTCCCCATTTCCAGCAAACTCCAACTCACACAGTCTTTTTTCTTGGATTCTCCTAACACGAAATTCAATGCACTTAGGACTTCAGATGAATGCCTTGTGTAGCCTTCTGATGGCCTCTCTTCCTACAGATTATCTGTCTCAACTTAATCCCGTTAAAACTGCTCAGACTCTACCTATCGCACTATTACTTCCCACACTCCTCCAAATATACGAGATACAAGTAGAACTAATAAATTGATCTCAAGCTCAAGTACATGGCATGACCTCTCACTTTATTTGAAACCATTGCTTTCGAACTCCACTCTGCTATAGAAAATATATTTTTTGTCACAAAATCCATTTCGATGTAACATTTCTGTACTGGAATCAGCATTACATGGAATTCGACAAACACACATAAATCAATCGCGATTCCTCAGGTATGCCACAAAAACCTACGGAAAATTGGAAACTGTACTTCATGTTTAACTTTTAACAAGTACTGAAACTACATTGCGGTTGCGGACAACGAAACTTTAGTTTAAACACGTGGGGAGACAGCTCATTCTCTGCAGAAAATATTTATTTAATATTCTAATTCTGTAGCACTCGCTTTCAATGGTAGGTCATTTACTAGCTTCTCAGCAAATTATTCGGAGCCTTAATTAATGAATGTGTATGAATAACTTGTGTAAGACCCTGCAGAAGTGTTATCTTTATTCTATACAGATGAATCAGAATTCGCGTCTGATACATTTTTAATATTCTCATCACATCTACTTTCTCCTAGCTGTATGGACCAGCCCAGCAGCAAGCAACCTAGAAAATTAGACAAGGGAACAACAGAGAAGCCTCGAGTCATTACTGAATTTGTGCTCTAGGATTTGAATGCATGCGAACGCATTTCGATTACTTCTGTGCTTTGTCCTGATTCAGTTTTAATTGGTTCAAAATCAGTACCCATACACAGTCATAATCATGCCAAACTACCAAACACCCACACAAACTACACAACAAACCTTCAAATTCCGATAGAAAAGATTAAGGAATTAAGGAAACGAGGAATTATTTCTCAATTATGCAGAGGAATTGTAACATTAGCAGGGACATTTTCACATGTCATGTCTTCAGTAAGTGTGCAGAACTTTTAGTCCATGAGAACCTATCCTTATTTTCTATACAACTTATGGAATAATTTTACTTGAAATGGGAGATAATATCTCCATTTATTAATTCAAAAACATTAATATAATTATCATAATGCTTTAATGAGCCATAATTGAGAGAGAAAGTTGGATCGATTATTCAAGAAATGACTCAAGTGAAAGTCAAAGCAGAATGAAATTACGGTGACTGACACAAATAAGCACGCACATATCTGAACAACTACAGCCACCACCACCATCACCACTTTCATTAATAAATCTAGCTTATTTAATTGCATGAATAATAATTACTAATAATAACAGTTATGGCTAATTGAAAATCGCAATAATGATTGTTCTTCGTATGCACGGGACAAATTAATGTACAGAGAGTACAGACATATGAACTATGTGAAGCTCGGAGGCGGCTAGACTTATTACGATGAGTGAACATAGGAGAAATGAGACCAGGCGGACCGGGAAAGTTGACATATGTCCCTTTTACAAAACACAAACTCTCGTTGACTGGTCGACTGTCACTTTTGTAATCTCGAATTTTTGATAATTCAAAGTATTCGAAATTACGAAGGGCTATTGGCTTTTGAAGTACCAGGTCTTGTAAAGAGTACTTTGAAGGGGAAGGGAAGGAATGACTTGACGAAGGACGGAGAAGAACCTCTTTTGCTGCAAAGTTGACTTCCGTGGAGTATTTTGTGGAGGCGGACCAGGTGGTGGTGGTGGAACTGCTGGACGATGGACTTCAAAAAGAAGTTGAAGACGCTGCTGCAAAAGGAGGTTAGTTATAATTTATTAGATTCTAATTGCAGTTATGTATATATGATATTATGTATATTTGTATGTATGGCGTATGGTTGTTGTTGTAGGGGTTCCAGAAAGTGCAGAAAGCTCTGTCACCATCGAGTCATCATGCTGGAGGGTCGGATAATTTGTTGGTACCATCTGTACATCAATTCACTCCGATTAGCAGAGACCCTGAAGCAGAAGTTCGAAGTCATCCTAGTGATCCTGAAGCCGATGAAGCGATATTGAAGACAATCGATTGTAAATTCTTTGCGTGTGAAGGAGGATTCGATCCCAGTTTGTATGAACTTGAGGTAAAGATTAAGGGACTTAACATCATGGGTATTTTGTATTAGGCAGGTTCTGGTAGGTTTACTTTTTGTAACTAAATTTTTGTGTTATTTTAGAGACTTCCTGATATGCTGGACAGAGAATACATTCAAAAATCTCGACAAAGAGTGCTAAAGGAACTTACTGTTGTTTCAAAGAAAGTCTTTCAACTTATTTTGGAAAAGCAGTCTTCATATACTGGAGAAATTCAGAGGTATAAACGGCTTAAAATATAGAAACCCAAGCTAAAAGTTGTAGTACCACAGCAATCATTAGTTTCATTCATTAGTAGAAGATTAGGATTCATAATTCATCTAAGGTCTCTGACCAAATATAAGTTTACAATGTATTTGTGTAGGGTAAGGGAAATTGAAGATGACTTGGAAGCAGCAATATTTACGTGCAAAGAGAGCAGAGCGGATATGGCCATCGCCAAACAACAATTTACAACTAAAAGTTTAGGCATTTTAGCAAATTATAGGAAAAGGCAAGCTGCGTTGAATCTTCTTAGTTCGCTCAGAACAATTGACACCCTAGTAAGTAGCAATAATAGTGAAGTAAGTAGTAAAATTTACAGTAAATGGTTTCAATTTTTGATTATATCCCCCCTCTTGTGTAGCAAAGAACCCAAGTCAGGCTAAAAGAACTACTAGCAGAAGAAAACTACCCTGGTGCCATTCAACTGCTGTTAGAGTGTCAACAGGCAGCAGTTACATATAATCACTTCACTTGTATTTCGGAACTCTCCAAAAAGCTCCAAGAAACGCTTGAAAATGCTGAAGAACAATTGGACGTTGCATTATCAAAGGTAGCTTAGCACTCACATGCTCACGTTTATAAAAAGGAAGGTTAATTTTTAATTTAAAAAAATTGGTTCTCTCCTTAAGGTGTGCCTTAACTTTGATGACCGAAATTATTCAAAGTTGCAGAAAGCCTATCAGCTTTTAGGTAAAACTCAAACGTGCATGGACCAATTGCTAATGCATTACGCATCAGCAATCCACAACACAGCTTTTAGTGTTGTGCATGGATTTGCCGAACTATGTCGTATAGATGAAGTTCCGTCTAACCTTCAGAAAAAACAGTATCAGGATTTGTGTTCTGTACGGTGAATCATGCTTAAAATTGTTTCGATCTTTCCCTAATTATTGCAAAATTATGCAGTGCTTGACATCTGAAATCTTCATCCCGTGTTTGGTGGAGCTATGTAAAGCTCTGTGGAAGATTGTTCTTAGCTATTACAAACTAACTCGCTGGCATAAAGTTAATCCAGAAGAGAGTTCAGGTACAGTACTTGCTGAGTAGATTTTTAAGGAGACATGTTTATTAATCCCACTTTCTGGACTGCTTTCTAATCCTGTCGTTTCTTGTCGTCTTCAGATACTGCTGGTGAAATTGACGTTACCCAAGAATACGTGAATCAGAAGTTACAAAACGGCTCCTCGCATGTTTGGCAAGATATTCAAACTAAAATTAAGACATTTTTACTCGCTGTGGATTTTACTGGTTTCAAAATTGATGATTTTATGCAAATACTATCTGTAATTTACAAGTATGGCCAATCATTTATTATATTTGTTTAGAAGTATGTTTATGTAAAATTTTCGTGTACAATTTGTTCTTAGCTTGCAAGAAGTTGGATACGCATTTTGTAAAAGTGAATCTGAGAGCCTCCAAGACTGTGTGAGACTAGCAAGCTTGAGGTACTTTCAAAAGTATCATGAATGCAAATTGGACGAACTGAGAATATTTTTAGAAAGTGAAGGCTGGCAAATATGCCCAGTGCGTGCCGATTTTGATATACTACAGTTAATGGTATGATTTTTGTGTGAATTGAATTGCTTTTTATTAACCAGGATGATAACTTACGATCAGTGATTCATTTTGTCATCAGGAGTTCAAGTTTTTGAAAAATCACAGAAGTGTGAGCCAAACGAAAGTAAGTCTGGGAAATAATTCTCTCTTTGAGGATTACTGTGAAGCTGGATCTCCATTCGAAATTAAAAAAGAGGAATCAGAAGAAAATATATATGCCATATCAGTAATTATTTATTTT
>Ga0194135_10002983_pt1 | contig 10331 bp, 9 predicted proteins | sample LitLau_LLRF_2013_FD_134024 | JGI IMG/M metagenome (GOLD analysis project Ga0194135, IMG submission 134024) | Freshwater sediment microbial communities in response to fracking from North America - Little Laurel Run_MetaG_LLRF_2013 (version 2) | ecosystem: Environmental > Aquatic > Freshwater >... | reverse complement strand
ATTCAGCATTGCAGCTGAGCTATGCAGCATTGCAGCGCTGCAAACTAGTTTACAGCAACAAAACAGCAATAACGCAATGCAGCGAGAATTTTGGCCTGCTGTTTTGCTGAATAGCGAACACTGCATAGGACCGACAAAGGACATTATTTTGAAATGACAATAAATGATCGGGATAATCCCATACGGACTGTTGGACGCAGAGTTCTCCACATTCAAAGAGGACAGCCCATATATAGAACTGAATTTATGCAAGCTGTAATATTTCCTTATCATACTCATTTGGGTGAGCAGACTAACAATTTATTAACAAACATATAAAAAACTAACTCTAGGTCAGTACTTACCTTGGTTAATATATATAGACCTACGTGGTTTTAGTGGTGGAAACCACATGAAAACCTATCATAATTCCAATAATGATGATGATCGTGGTCACATACTGGCGAGATCATTAGGTGGTCCTGGTGGAAGCAACTATTATAATATGGCACCAATGTACTGGAGACTCAATCAACAACCAGGGAGGTGGGTTGACATGGAGCGAATGGTTTTCGATCACTTACGTCAACCTAACGCTTTATCAGCTCATTATAATGTAGAATTAGTATACGATGACCTAAACACAGGACGACCATCAGTATGGATTTATAGGGTCATATTGTCCTTCAGCGATGGAACACTACCAAAATACATATATGATGAAGTTCCCAACTTTGACCAAAGTGGTCGAAATCAACCTCGCCCCTCTACAACTCGTCGTCCCCCACTCTCTCTCGTTCAAAGTCTTGTAAATTATTCTGCTATTCTTTTTCCATCGGTAATAAGACAAACACGACTTGTTATTATTAACTTGTTTTGCTTTTTGTTTTTAGGTGTGTCGATTTCGCATGGCTTATTGTGCATAAGGCATTAATTTTGGGTTGCTGACTTCAATAACAAGTGTGACGTGTGAAATAAATAACAATAATAATTGTTTTTCGTGCTAATTTCTTAATACCAAATATTCATATTTTTCTAATTTGCCTCTTTTCAGCTAATGCAAAAGCATTAAACACAAACAAGATTTTTGCTTTGCACGAGTAAGCGTTTTCTGGCATACGAAAAAACCTATCCAAACTAATTAGCCAAAATGATTCATAACAAAGTTGTCCTATTAACAATATTCATATCTATTAGTAGCATTTCATGCATGTCTCTATTTGACAAAAACTTGCGTGAAAATTTGAATCACATTTTCACTCTTTTGCCTGATATATGCCACGTTGTTGTATTAACCGACAAAAAGCAAGCTTCAATACCTTCTATCAAACCTTTGAGACCTGTTATTTTGCACAACACTGCCACACACCAGGATATGTATTGGAGCAATCGTGGATAAAAATAGTGTCTCGCATTGCAAAAACCACAAAATGCTTAATCACCCTAATTGACATTGACTTGAAGGGAGTAAAAACTCCTATGGAATTCTTACAGATTCAATACGGAACTTCACCATGGAGTAAGAAACTTTCACCCCTCCGGCAAGCTCTGTACAGTTTTATTCACAAGACGAGATGGTCTTCAAATCATAATCAATTAACCCGTCAAAACTTCAAGATATTTCCCATGTTAATATTGTGACTATATCTTATTATGATTCAATCCCTCTTGTTTTCACTAACAATCCAATTGAGGGTAAATTTAGATATCAATCTTTGCAAACTGAAGACGTCGTGTTTATTACTTGCTATTCATTCGATCCGTACATTTCTTTTCGATTTTATTGGCATGCTTTTGATACGAAAATTTGGATAGGAATTGTAACATTCTTCCTCCTCTTATCGCTAACTTTATTTCTGTTTCTGTCAAAGCGAGAATTAGTTTCATATTTTTCTGCACCACTTTTCTACTTCAGATTTTTAGTTGACGAACCAGTTTCCATTGCAAGACAACTAGAAAACTGCCTTCTTTTTAATTTCTTAACTATTGGGCTCTCTGTGATATTTACGAGCTTGTACACTATCTACGAGCTCCTTAATTACATACCTCAATACTCCAATATCTAGAAACAAGTTAGAACACCCTAACCAAACATTGTGTGCTTCGAGGCTGAGCAAACCCATTGGTTTTAAGGAAGAAATCAAATTCTGGCACAATGGTTTCGATGAAGACGCCCTGAAGTTAAGGCTGCAGCAATTTAATAAAACTTACAAAGAATGGGAAGACGCTCAGAATGACAACAGACTTTATGAACTTTTTAAACATTTGAAAAGAAATCCTTACATGGATAGGCAACGCAATGAAAATTGGAGTTTACCCATTTCAGACTACGATTTAGATGCGTACTTACAGACGTGGCAAAATGACAAGAGTTGCTTCAGCTTGCTCTGAGCTCCTAAAGCACATACCAACGATACTTTCATCTCAAATCCCAAAAAGTATTTTTTGCTAGATGTCAGTCTTAGAGTGCCGAGATGGCTTAAATTTGGGATTCCAGTCACGGGAAGGCAACATCGTTATACACCAAAATTGGATCAGTTAAATCGAACTAGAATGTTCGCACAAAAATTGAATATAAAATACAGAGGCTTTGTAAGTGAGTCACTTATAGAGGAACAATTGACACAATGTGGAAAAACCGTATTTTTAGGGGAGCGTTCACTGGTTTTACGTGAGCTTGAATATTTGAATATGAATTACAAAACAAAGCTATACATTGTAAATGAACCCCTTTTTATTGCACGCACTGGAATTGCTTATAGCAAGTCACTAAGGCCAGAATTTCATAGTAACATTATGTCGACAGTTGAATCAGGAATATATAGTAGAATGTTTGAAAGCTATAACACTTATAGATATTACGTTAGAAAGCTGTACACTTCACAGAAATCCAATGCAAACAAGTTGCTATCTATTGATAAAGTTCGGATCACTGGTTCCATTCAAACTTTATTTTAATTATTTTACTTGGGTTTGATTCTACTCGTTGTCTCTTCGCTATCTTTGTGTGTGGAGATTGAAATGTATCGCTTCAGAAATCTGTCCCGATGATAGATTTCCCAGTACCGGAAAATTGTTTCAGATACGCGTTACACTATACGTATTGGAGTTTTACAGCTATGCCGTGAGACTGAACATTCGTGGCCTATTATTAGTAAAACCGTTGTCCGTTGGTTTCACATGTGAGATAATAATCATGTTCTATGCGTACTCTCCGTTTTCCCAAATATTACGTTAAAGTTTTCACGCTCAGTCATTTCTGTGAGTTACTTGTTACCGTTTTAAAACCTGCTTGTACACCTTCAGAGTCTTTTTTTCTACAAGTGTATGTATGCACAGTTCTGCTACCACGCAGCTTAAATGCTACACTTGATGCATTGTTGGTTAACAAAATGCATTTTTTGTGATACTTTTGTGCTTTGAATGAATGATAGTTAGGAAGCCAAAAAGATGGTCGTAAAAAACATGGGATTTCACCTGAAATTAAAGTCAAGATGATTTGAGACTGTAATTACATATAGTCTGAGCAGTGTAATGAAAAAACCAACACCTTTTTAAGGTTATTGGACTTCTTTTCTTTCGTTTATTTATACAATAATAAAAGGAGACAATGATCGAAAAGGCTTTTAATTTTAAAGAAGTTTATACGATCGTAATGTAATTACTCGCAATCATATTAAGAAATCAGAGACCCGTTGGTAAAATAAAATAGGCCAATATTTACAGGATGGAAATTTAAAAGCCCGAAGAGGTAAGCAGGAAGCTTGTACATAACTCAGGGTAGAGCATAGGCTAGTAAATTTATCTGAATTGATTATACGCACACGCACAGCAGACATAGTCAGGTGTGCGTGATCTAATTGTAAGAATTTTAGATAATTATCATCTACTGGATGGAATATTCAAGAGCTTAAGCTGCTAAAAAAAGACATGAAGATGAAAGTGTTTTTATGCTTACTTCAGCCAGTAGTGTTTAGCTTAAAGCTGTTTTGCTGGGTTTGAGAGTTTGGGGCGTGTGACATTTAGAATTCAGAGGAGAAAAATACTCCTATTTCCAATGGAAAGCAGTCAAACACAAAAACATGTTTTTATTTCGCTGCTGATCCAAAAACAAATAAATCTGTGTACCACTAATACATGTCTTGTTTAGTCCGTCTTGTTTATTTTACATGTTTGCATTTAACAACTATCATCAGCATTTCTTTTAATAAGCAAGAGAACAAATGAATTCTTAAAAGTAAAGCTGAAAGCGAAACACTTTTTTTCCATTCGAATCCAATCCAATATCACCATTTAAAAAAACTCACATCTTTCCAAAATGTTTCTTAATATACAACTCTGCATCTTTAGTTCCACTTTCTTCTGCTTCCTCTTGCTAAAGAATGCTTCTAACGGATTGAGTTTACCAAATGCAAAATCATATTTTAACTCGTCTGCCAGACCAATGTCATATATTGGTACTGAGTGATAAACAACCTGTGTCGACTACGCCTATTCACTCTTTGCGATCTGTCATCTTGTACAACACAGTAACACCCAATTATGTATTGGACAGACCAAGAATGGAAAGATTATTCCGAATTGCCAAAAACATGTTCTGCTTAATCATTCTCCTTGAAATTGACTTGAATGGACTGGAAACTCCTGCCAAATTTGTGCACGTTCACTATGGAACACTGCGATTCAGCAAAAACAAACTCTCTCCATTCAATTTTATTCACATGTAAAATGGTCCACACACAATCATGATCATATTTACTTTATAGTACCGTCTCCGTTTAACCTTGAGGGTATTCTGTTTTCATTTAGAATAAACACAGGTTCACTTTATTTAACAGACAAAGTAATGTTTCTGACAACTACGAATTCCAATATCAACAATATCAAGCGAATATCAATTTATTTTCCGTCTATCTCAAGGATACTAAAGGAAGATATACTTTTTTACTTTTGTAAGTTTGTTCAATTTGTTTCTAATTCTGGAATAAAGTCATTCAAACCAATAGTACAAGCACTAAAAATATTCGATTGGGGGAAAATTAAGCCCAAAAGCTATAAAAGCTATATTCCCAAAAAATACAACCACAGGAATATATAGTTAGAATTAGAATTATTGCATTTCGTTTAAATGTGTCCCAAAATTCAGCCCTGGCTGGGTTCCTACCACAGGAGCTGGAGTGTTAAGCTACATCTCTATGCACACGGAGGACGTTGTTTCTATCACTTGTGTTTCATTTGATCCATACATTTCGATTAAATTTTACTGGAACGCTTTGGAGTTTAAAATATGTATAGGAATTTTCGTATCATTCATCCTTTTATCGTTGGCCTTGTTTCTATTCCTCTCAAAGAGAAGAATAGTTTTCAATTTCTCAACACCTCTTTTTCATTTCAGGGTTTTAGTCGATGAGCCAGTTAACCTTGCGAGCCAGCTAGAGAGCTCACTGCCTTTTAATTTATTAACAATGCCTTGGATTGGACTGTCCGTAGTGTTTACAAGCTTGTACACAAGCTCTCTTATTACTTATCTTAATACGCCAGTGTAGAGGACAAAGTTGGAACATCCCAACCAATCATTACGCTAATTAAATGAAACCTCAATGAACTATCTTTACGAACTAAATAAATTTTGGACACGAGGAGGTTCTTTGTATGGAAATTCAATAAGACTTTCTATGATTGGACTAAAGTTCAAATATACAATAGTTTGCGTGAGCAATGGCAACGAGAGCAAAAATTCAATCCTTTGATTAAGAACGAAGAAAATTGGACTTTCCCAGTTTCGAATAAAGAAGTTGGGACTTACTTCAAGCAATGGCAGAATAGAAATGCTTGTTTTTGATTCCGATGCAACAAAAGATTTTCTCGTTGATTTCCTTGTGCAACGTTGAAGAAAGTTTCATGCGATTAAACCAAACAAAAATATAGTTCGGACGCGGACAGCGCTGATCAAATTGAGAAATTAGCAAATTCACTTACGATTAGGATAAAATATCGAAATTTTGTTAGTGAGTCACTGATACAAAATCAACTGACTCAATGTGGAAAAACTGTTTTTATTGGAGAACGTTCGTTGCTACTACGTGAGCTTGAATATTTGAACTTGAACTATAAAAATAAGTTTTACATTGTTAATGAGCCGTATATTTTGTGACACGGACTGGAATTGCCTACAGCAAATCTTTGGGAAACACTTTTCATTATTACGTGACTTGGATAGTGCAGTCTGGAATTTACCAAAGATTAATTGAGTTCTAAAGTACCCAAAAATACTATGTAAGAAAATTGTACACATCTCAGAAATCAACCGGGAGCAAACTGGAAACAATTGATAAAGTTCGCATAACTGGTTCAATTCAAACTCTGTTTTATTTGTTTCTGATTTTACTCAGCATATGTGCTCTGTCTTTATTTGCAGAGATAAAAACGTATAGTTTAATAAAATCATCGTCTTTCATTGTTTCTATTCATGTACAATCAATTAAAATTATGTTCAACCAAATTCCTACAGGAGCCTCAAGGATGAATTGCAAAAGAAATTGTTATCGTTTAATTAATACAAAAATAATATGTTGTACGTCCTTAGTAAAAATAGTTCATGTAAGTTATATGTAACAAAATAGATGTCATACACCTTGAACTTCTATTTGCCTTGTTGTTGTGAGTAAACGTGATTTGTGTACATCTTTCTTGCGCAATTTAACTTTTAAAAATGTTTGTTAGGTGAGATTATTTTATATTTTCGACTGAATTGTTCATTAAAACAAATTGGCAGGTATAATTCATACCGTAAATTTATTTTATCATGACAGCATTTAATCTTGCACAAATATATTGTAAAGTAACATTTGATAAAGCAATTCTCTCGTTGTGTCTTCAATCTTTAAATTACGTAGACTTGCTATCAGCTTCCATATACAAACGATTGGAAATCCCATTTAGCTCAACATCATCGGATAAAGAAGATCTGCTGTAGGTAATGTTCACTCTCTCCCCCGAAGAATTAGAATTAGACTGCACAAAAAGGAATTTATTATTAGACTCCATTGTGCAATTATTATTAATAATAACCTTACCTTTAAATTAAGACTGTTTTTGTAGCGCATGAGTTTTTTGTAGCAAAGCAAACCTATCCCTACAACTAATAATAAAATCAGTATTAGAACAAATGTTGCTCCCATTGTAAAATATACTTGTTTTAATTCATTATGTGCTTCATTCCTTGCATTATTGGATTTTGAATGCTGCTTCCATGCAGACCACATCGCATTTCTAGACATGTCAGCTTCCTTTACAGATGAAACTGATGTTAAATTCATCTCTTGAACATTCGATGTCGTTGTTTCCATTACTGTGGTTTGGTACAGAGAAATTGGAGTGGTAGATTCTGATTGGTACGGGACAACTTGTGTACTGGACTGCTTCTGTTTGGAGTATCCTCGGAATTTGGCAGATGAGAATGACAGTCCACTAAGAGCAGGCGGAGATGCACACGTCGGATTATCAGCAACAAGAGTTGGCCGTTTCGTCACAAGGAACTCCAGTTCATCATGATTTTCATGGAGGAAGTCGCTACAATCCCATTCGTTGCCACTAAGAAAGACTCGTTCAAGATGATACAAATGGTCCATCAATGCTGCTGCAGTGATAAGTAGATCGTCCAATCCCGTATTTTGTAACTGAAGTTCCTTCAAAGAAACGCAATTAGCAAATCCGTGATCCCTCAAAAGTGGAGCTGCCAGTGCAGGTGATCCATCGAGTTGCAGCATCTCAAGTGATGAAAGAGAAGACAAAAGACTAGACGGGTCAAATGTCACAGAGGTTAATTTAAGGCGAGATAGTCTCAGAAGATTAAGCGAAGACAAACTCTCGTCAAATGCTCCTTTGTGAATAACCTCAATAGGATTAAGTGAAAGATCGAGAGTCGTGAGTAAAGAGAGATTGGCAAAACAGGAAGTGGAAAGTGAAGAGATTTGGTTATTCCGAAGGTCAAGAAAGACAAGTGAGCTTGAAAGTGGAGCGAAAAGAAATGGGGATAGCGTAGAGATTTTATTTCCATGCAAGTTAAGGTCAGTGAGGGACGAAATGTTAATGAAATTATGTGGAGACAGGTGAGTGATCAAATTGTCCTCAATGTGGAGACTCTGGAGTGCAGGAGGAAGTGGAAATGGCAGGGAAGACAGCTTATTATTATTCATCCAAAGACGAGTGAGTGAAGTTAATGGGGAAAATGAACCATTTTCTATTGAGGTTATTTGATTGTCATCCAGCACGAGAAGAGTTAGGTCAGGAAAGGACACAAGTGAGTCTTTAGTTATGATTGTGAATTCGTTGTTTGTTGCACGGAAATCCTTCAGGGAAGTTACTTGGGATGGAAGGGGTATAGATTTGAGTGACGAGTAAGAAATATCGAGGAATTGCAAGGAAGACGGAAACACAATAGAAGTATTAGAAAGAGAATGGAGAGAGTTGGAATTGTTTGATAAGATTAATTGAGCAAGGGAAGGAAGATTAGAAAAACAATTCGGTGATAGGGACGAGAGGAGATTTGAATCCAAGTTTATGTAGTGCAGAAACTTCATATTCTGTAATTTTTCAATTAAATTAATATAGAGAAACAAACTCATTACACTAACATTAACGATAATTTTGCTTACAGTAAAAGTTGACGGCTGAATCGTATGAAGACGATTGTGAGAAAGATTTATAGTTTCGAGTAATGGAATGGAACCGATATTAAGGACTGATAACTTATTATGAGACAAGTCCAAGACACGAAGACTTTTTGAATCTTCAAATGTAAATTCAGTCAACGAATTGTACGACAGGTCAAGTAGAGTAAGCGCTGAGGAATTTATGTGAGACGGAAACGAAACGAGTTCACTTCTTGTAAGATACAGTTCTCTAACTTTTGGGGTAACGAACAAAAGTTGTTCAAGATTATTCAAGGATGGTGATTTATAAGAGTAAATAGATAGGCGTGATATATCTTGTGTGAAGAAATTAGTTGGCAAGACTTTTGTACTTTGTCTCCCATCACAAGTGAAAGATTTGGTGAGAGTTTCGTAGTAACAATCTTCGACGTCTTGTGGAAAAATTGACGGTATTTCGTCCTCACAAGAAACTTCCAGAAGGAGAAACAGGAAAATATAATAATAATAAAATAATTGATTCATTTTAAGCGACCTTTCTTAATGAGATTGAATGAAGAAATGAATTAGACGGAGAGAGTGAATTGCGAATGATGCAGAATGAAGCAGAGTGGTCTTCCTAGTAAGATAAGTGATATCGGAGAAGGAAGAAAAGAGGTTTCCGCTGTCCTTGGCATTCACACTTGACACAGTGGCGATAATGTACCATGTGTGTGTCATTTAGCAGTACTTGTGCTTAGCTTAGCAGTATCACTTTACCAAGAAAGTCTTGGTTAGTTCAAGTTCACGGTGTCCGCGAATGAGTTGCACATGATCTTTCATAACCAAACTATATTACCAATACATTGAAGTTATGTACAATTCACATCTCCAAAGATTGACTTTAAATAGTTAAGCTGTAGAAAAACTTGGAGTGAATGCATCAGTCTTCATAGATAAAAGTCTGCTTAATATTTCTGATGCATTTTCATTATTGTAATTAGCAAAAACTGTTTTTCTACGTGATGTTGAGATTTATCACCAGGTAATTGAGCTGATCAAACCAAATTGAGTGCATAAATTCAAACCTCACAAAGATTCTATTCCACTTCCAATAACTGTACCAGTAGCTGTTGTCAATAATATTTGCTTTGCCCAAGTTTCTTAAAACTTATCTTGAATTTTATTGTCAAAGCTCTGCTTCTGACTTTGTGAATTTCCATATTTAATTAAATGAGAAAATTTCGATGAATTTGCTCCCAAAAATAAAATCAATCAGCAGACCATAAAAACTATTGTGACAAATACGGTGAGCAAGTATTCATGTACTAGACACTTAGCTCTAGTGCTTTATTAGCTTTAGTGCAGGTTAAAAGATACCATTTACGACTTCTGATGAAAAACTAAATAGGTTAATTTTAATGCCTTGGTTATGTTTTTTCAGCGAGTTAAAGTTTAAAAGAGAGAAGGCTTAATTGAACGTACTATGACTAAACAGGTGTTAAGCATCTAATATGCTTTAATTATTACTTCGATTAGGATACATTTTTGTTTTTTGGATTTGATGATACGTCATTAACGTTAAAGTAAAAATCATTCAAATAATATCTGAACAGGAGGTGTGAGAATATATTGGCAGTGGTGGACTATGCATCGTAAATAAATTATCAATTTACAATTGTAGCCTTTGTAGACAATACATTCCTCAATTTTAAGATTTTT
>Ga0194135_10002981_pt1 | contig 10333 bp, 5 predicted proteins | sample LitLau_LLRF_2013_FD_134024 | JGI IMG/M metagenome (GOLD analysis project Ga0194135, IMG submission 134024) | Freshwater sediment microbial communities in response to fracking from North America - Little Laurel Run_MetaG_LLRF_2013 (version 2) | ecosystem: Environmental > Aquatic > Freshwater >... | reverse complement strand
TTGCTTCTTGTGATTACTTATTCCACCTACAAATATCACGAAAATTTCGTCATTTCATTCATTACTTAACATCAACAGATCCTTCTGTTTCATTCCACTATCATAATATATATGCAACAATACATCTTCACCATCGTCATTCGATTGATTTAACAACTGATACTCATTTAGCCTTAGCAATATTTTCTGATTGTGCGTACTCATTCAACCAAAAAGGTACAAAAAAAACTAAATTGAATGCATTTCGTAAATTTTGAATACTTTAATGGATTACTTTTTATGAAAATAATAAGCTATAGAACTCAAAAAAATTAATGAGTGTACAAAAAAAATCAGCATATTACAAGGATCCAATCAAAACGCGCAGAAGATCCTGATTCATGATAAATACTTATCCAACTACACTTCTATCAAGGAGCTAATTTACACCACCAATCTCATTGCTTTAAGTAAATCCCTATCATTGGAAGAATCCGTTTATCTCTTTTCCTTTGGCGACGGTGGGTAAAATACCTAAATATCTTTGCACCGGTTTAATTGCAATATATACCATGCTACCATACGTACTCACAATGAGTTTCCAACCTAACTGTTCGCACACATAGTACACATAGTACTCTTTACTATAAGATATCAAGCCAAATCATAATAATTTAAAATCGCAAGGGGATAGCTAGCAACCTAAACAAGACCTTTCTCGATCATCATTAAGGTATATTGCACCAAGTATTGACGAGATCAACAAACAACATATTCTGCAAAGATCTTCTGAATTTACCAGTTAACATTACAGGTACTTTTTAATTCTTACAAATAAACTCATTAAACATTAATATCGCGAATGGTTTTAAATAATAGTAAATGTTAATTGCTTGAGTGCTACAGATTATTATGCTTATTTGCACTCATCATTGTGTTCCAACAAAATTCGTGGACAGATATGCTAAATCGTCTTTTAGGAGTCACAAACTCACATAAAGTATGGAATAAGTCAGCAGAATATTTTGTTCCTTCGCAAAACACTTGATGATAATTTAAATTACACATGGAATATTATTCACGACCAGTAAAAGCACTCACCCACTCTCGCAAGATTGCAAGAACAATAGGTTGTATATATTTTAAGCTTAGTAACAGTTTAAACTCAATATTCTTTTATAATACGCTAGTGTGTACATTGTAACTTACGCCTAAATCAACACACAATATAGCACTTAACATCCAAACATGTTCTAATGTATATATATTATTAACTCTTAACCATGTGAAAGTGTCTTCATTGGGGAAATATATTTAAACTTAATCTATTACTTAATCATCGCAGCCAGTTAGAGACGTAAAAAAGTGTTACAGATTTTATAAGCAAATAAATTTTGTAAATCTCATCAAGCTTCGTAAACAACTTTCCTGCAATGAAAGTACGTCTATAAGAAAGTATACATATATGTGTTGACAGAGAATATGATTCTGACAGTTTGTGACAGTATAAAAACGATGTTCGAGAGAACTGAGGAGTGACATAAAGTTTTAGTACAGAGTATAGATATAGTTTATGTAGCGTCTTCGAGTCGCTGATTGGATGTAAAAGTAGTTTTAGAATCTTCTGTTCCATGAAGGATTATAACGCGACATTAAAGGGACGCTTGATGCTTATTCATGATGGAGTACAATGTAATATGTTAGGTGGTCTAATATTAAGTTGAAGACTGGACATCAGTCTAAGTATGCAATGACCGTCACTGAGCCTGGGAAACAACAGGAATTCAATCAGCGAGATATATTCTTCATTCAACACTTGGTAATGTCATGGATTTCTAGACTACTTGGAACTGTTGCATCGGATATGCTGCTGCTGCAGCCATGAGTCCAGCTGCTGAAGGTTGTTGAATGGCACCAGCAGCTGCAGCGGCTGCACTCTGAGCTCCTGTCATTTGTTGTGTCGCAGCTGCTCCACCAGCAAGACCTTGGCCCCAAGAAGTGACTCCTTGCATGGCTCCGACATTGCTGCACAAGAAAACAATTATCTTTAAATCTTCATCTCATTCTAATTGAGAAGTATTAGTAACATATCACTCACCCCATGTAGCCTTGTTGGTAGCCAAAATTTCCATAGGAGTATCCTTGCATGCCTTGCAAAAACTGATTTTGCATCTGAGCTGCTGCAGGATAGCCTTGAGGGTACCAATAGCCCATTTGTTGTCCATAAGCATAAGGGTACTGTGATGCACTAGCTGCGAGCGAACTGTATCCATACTGCTGCTAAATGAAACGAATATACATTCCGCTCGATTAACAATACAAAATAACATTAAACTTTAAATAAATATATAAAACTCACATTATTAACTTGTGATGAAACATTTGCAGGGTCGCCAGCTTCCTTTCCCCATGAACATTTAACGCTTTGTCCATTAATTTCAGTGTTATGAACTGCAACTATAGCGTGAGTAGCAGACTCTTTGGTCGCGAATCTGTGAAGTTTAATAAAAGCATTTTATTAGAATATTAATGGCTCATCATAAACATATTTTGCAATAACTGGAACAAGGACAACAGCAAACACGTGAAGGGAGTAAGTCACCTAATGAATGCATATCCCTTGTCTTTGAAGACGCGAATTTCTTGAATCTGACCAAACGGAGAGAAAGTCTTCTGCATCAACTCTTCACTCAAGCCATTGGTAATTCCTCCACAATAGACCGTACAGTTAGTAGGACTGGACTGGTTGTAAACTTCATCGAATGTGAGTTGTTTGGAGGCACCTCCTAAAACACAAAATGATTCAACGGTGTATATAATCATTAGTCGACCCAACAAGCTCATTACTTCGTCCATGCAGTACACACAGCCACATACACATTATCTCATTCGTGTGTTTGAAGCACACACATACACACCATTCATTCGAATCACAATCAATGATCAAACTCAAGACGAATACAAATAGTAAATGGAACCGGACTTTTGGTGCTTTCACGCCTTCAGACATTCCTACCGCGTAGTCGAAACCCGCAACAAATAAGACACACTCACTGTGAGTGAAAAGTGAATTAAAGCTTATGGAAGGGAATAAGATGAAAATTGCTCTTCGCCTAATTTACCAAGTTGCTCATTAGATTCCAAGAAGAACCCATCGGAGAATCGAGAGACGTATCTTCAGATAAATTTCTTATAAACCGTCGAACGTGTCAGATCTTTCACACGAGTAACGGCCTTACTAAATTAGTGAGAACACCGATCCCCATCTCTCTAGCTCTCTCTCTCTCTCTGATGTTTGTCTGTGTGAACTCAAAGAACTGTTTCCACTAGGGAAATAAATGGCGCATCGTTTTATTCTCGCTTCTGAACACTTCAGGGCTATTCCAGACAACTCTACCAATTGTCAAAATATGTGAAAGCCATTTTCACATCAAGCTTATTAGTCAAAAACAACAAGACTCGATTTGCATATGAATAGCTTGAAACTCTCTAACCAGTCGTAGTCGTCTCGTATTCTACACATCTACACCCTAGCTTTATCGATTTTCCTAAACTACTTTGCAAATATATTTTATACACACTCACACATACAATCATACACAATATCTCAGACCTTTTCTTTCCACATGCACATGGTACATACATGCCAGTGTCACCAGCCGGTACAATTTATTATCCAAATACTTTCATTACTGTTCTCAGGGTATATTTGGATAGACTCGCCTAATGATCCTCTCGCACTCTTTCTCTCTATATATTCTCAATGACAAAAATCAGGACTCCATTTATCGAAAAATCTTCATATTTATCCCACCCTTTCTCATAATTTCCTTACACAGAGCACCTTGTGCATGTGAATGTATAGGTGCCGTGTGTCTTTTCGTCTTTCACCCTATATATAAATATATGTATATGTTTGTATGTGTGTATAGCATATATAATGACCTGGCACCTGCTTCCCAACTGTTGTTAGTTACACTAGACTGAATTTCTTTCCTTCTATTGTCAACAGGTCTATTAAGTAGACTCCTCGTGGAATCGGATTTTTAAACTTTCTCTTTTTTCATGATTCGCCTTTTCTACACTAACACACCTAGTCATTTTCTATCCTTTTCAAGTGTCTGTGTTTAAAACAATCAAAATAAAGGTGTAGCTTGGGCAATCACTTCTTAAGAAATGATTTTGGTTAGCGTAATACAATTAACACAGTATAATTCTAACAATTATTTGAACCTATAGAGTATTATTATTGTAAGACCTTGTTAAGAAGATGAGAGGGAGATAGAGCGGCGTGCTTTACGTTTTACATTTACATTCAGAAATTAGCATTTTGCTGTGACAGCACTCAAAACGAAAAGATAAAAGAGTAGAGCTCATTTGTAACTTACTTACTAAACAGACTAATTCCCTTCACACAAACTAACTAATCAGCTTGAACTGGAAAAGGGACTCTCTGTGTGAATGCAGTTGGGGTGTCTAGTCCTCTATAAATAAATTCAATTTTGGGGGATAATAGAGAGCAAACTGGGTAAGAGATACGATGGGAGTATCTCTTACACCTCCGCTTCCACTGACTTAGTCCCACAATCCGATTACCAATCTCCTTGGAATGTAAATGGAAGAACTACGCGTTTCTCTCCGAGGGTATCCTCTCTCATTCATTCTCTTTCTTCACGTCTCTCACGAAATATCTTACAGAGAGCCTTTTCTTTCTTCCGTCCTTACTTTCTCCAACCCCCACACAACAATTCGACATCGGCTGCCTCCTGCATTTGTTGGGGTGCTAATTATTATCATCCCAATGTTGGTGTTAGCACTGGAAGAATATACGCGTGCCTTCTGATAAGTACACACTACTTCTACCTACACTCTTATTCAATGCAGATAGAAATAGTCGAATGTAGATAACATCAATTTTAAAGCTGTACGTTGCTCTCTTTTCCTTGAATATATCTTACATACATAGGCAGTAACTTGCATCGTTGTATCTAAATTATTTCTATTTGCGACGAAGCGAATAAAATTTAACGCCGAGATTAAGTTTATTCTTGATAAAATAGGAAATAGAAGAATTGGTGGCAGAGCTGCTGTGTTGTTTCGTATATCATGTATGTAAAGAGATGCGAATGCGACAAAACATGTCAGAATTGACAATAATGGTAAAGGATTTTTCGGAAGGAAGGAATATAAAGGAACATGGTCGTGATGTTCCGGTGAAGGGGCATGCGGAGAATCCTTAAGTGGACCTTACAAGAAACAGATGAATAATTCATGCGTCAAAGAGTCAACTTGACTAAAAATCCATCTGAGACTCGATAAGAGAGTGTCAATGTGTTGAAGTACGGATGGTATACACAAAGGACAGGACACTTTTTGCATATGTATGGAGAAAGGCTTCCCTTTCTGACTCCTCCGTATCACTTTCACTCTTGTTCTGCTGATCTTAGCCGATTCACAAAGGACTACGGATTTGGATTCATGTACAACATGTTGTCACCCTTCTTCCCATGAATCATACGAGTTATATATTTCTACATGTATGAACTTGCAAGGCTACACGCAGCAACGAAATTCATGAGAGGATATTCGTTGCTCTCTTCAATCTAAAACTTTTATTCCTGTGAAAGAAACTAGGAAGTGAGTAATAAAGGATCCAACTATTGTTTGTGATTGATTGAAGTTCAAAGAAAATTAAATATCTGTTATATATTGGTATATATGGATTTCATATACTTTTTCAAATCACTTCAATACAATTGAACAATACAAAAGAGACGCAAAAGTGTTTCATATTCCTGCATTATTATTTTATTATTATTCAAGAATACGTGTACAGACATAAGCCGTTAGATGATATGTGACGAGGTTTTTTGATTTCATACGCTACACGCATTGAAGAATAGCGAAGGAAATTCTCAAGTCGAACACAAGGAGCTTATTTTGAATTCTAAGAATCCAGGGTAAGGAAAAACTATTAGGTGTAGTACCAAGTTAAACCGGTTATACCGCTGGTGCTTTTTAATGTAAAAGGATTTAGTTGAATGTGGCTGGTGAAAGGAGGTTGTTAACTTGCACATAGTTGACAATCCACATGAGGGAAAGTCTATATTATATACACGTAGAGTGAGGCCTTCAACGTTGCAAGTATAGTGTGAGTGTGTGTGTGCTTGAGAAGTCCTTGTTAAGTAAGTAAAGGTTTCGAAGCTTCTTAGACTCTTTTCACTTTTAAAGAGCGAGAGAGTGTACTTTTGGATGGAGAAAAGCTAACTCTAGAAAATACTATCGCGACTTCAGTTTGATAATAATGATGCTTCTCAAGAGGCTGACAAGGTGTACTTTGACTCAACTGCTGCGGCTCTGCTTGTGTCTAAATTGTGTTAATGTTCTAACTTAGATGTAATGATTACAGATCCCAACGACAATGATCGCCTTTAAATTGAACCTGCAGAGCTTATTAATATGCAAGAACTGTAGCCTTCAGTCCGAAGTCACAATCACAAATCTCCGACACACTGCACCACTACCTAACTATTTCTCCCTGTTTGCAAGTCTCGCTGATCGTGTGCACTCTCTTCGTACTTTTATGTACACTTCTTTCACCCAACGCTCCTTAAGTAAAGTGCTTTGCTGCTGTTCCCTGTTGTGTTAAATTCACGAAGCACGAGGTTCATGAGAAATTGAGAACAAACTATATGTAGAATAGAGGCGAGCATTTGAGTAGTCGAAAAATATAATGGCCTGCTTGTACAATTCACCAGTTGTTCTTTTCTCTGTTCTCCGTACATATATACAGTCGCTGCTTCCTCGCTTAGAAAACAGCTTTCCTTTTGATTTCGAATAATATGGTTGCGTGATTTCTACAATGAATTGTATTTCCCGTATAAGTTAAGGCTTTTTCGGAACACAACATTTCTCCTTCCTCTCCACACCTATCGTTCATACTTCACTATTATCGGAATTTCAATCATAAAGTCTTACGAGGGTTGAAATTTCACTCCTATTCTAAACTCTCATGAAGAAATGCCTTCAATTCGATTTCACATACTTACTATCTCACTATTCATCTATCTGATCCTTTGCTTGCCCCAGCGTGGAACTACTCTCCGCTGTTTTAAATGTCTTACTCTACCCCAACGACTTCCTTTACTTTGAATTGTACATCACACTACCGCTTGCTGTTATTAATTACTTTACGCTGTACAGGTTACGCTTGTAATCACTTTGGTTTATATGAAATAACCTGCTAGTGACGTTGAGCAATATTATGTAGGCACGCCACTCTATATAAAATTTATACTATGAACTTTCAAAATCCTCCTTGCAATTTTGTGGTTAGAACTGTGTGCAACTTAATTTGTATTGTGTATGGACAGTTAAGATTACCAGATTCTAAATATTTATATTACAAAAATAAATATTAGCAGTGTCAAAACCTTACCTTCAGTTTTAGGTGGAGGGGGTTTCCTTGTAGCCCAATTTGTTCTGATGCTTCTGTTTCCAAGCCACTGCCCATTCATAGCGGCGATTGCTGATTCCGCTTCCTGTGAGGAAATGGTATTGAAGTTAAAGAAATATGAGGACGAGGAGACTATTTAGAGTTCAATTTTGTCTCCCTTTTTATGTGTATTAAGTATTAATGCATTATTTTGTGATTACAGATGAATGTATATTGAATTGAAGTGCATAATATTTTGTATAGTAAGTATAGTGATATGAGATTGGAGTAATAAATAGTCATAATAGTAAAAAGTTTTGCATACGATGAGAAAACAATTTAATAATGATGCGATATGAACACTAAGAATATATAAGTAGAGTTAAATATGTAACGTTAGAGCACAAGTACTAAAAGACAAGACCAACTCACCGTCTTCTTAATGAACGAGACGAAGCCATATCCTTTAGACTTAAGAGTCTGTGGATCTCTCACAACCCGACAGTCTCTGAAAATGTCAATTAAAATAGCAAATAAATAAAGCTTAGGAAGCTGAGTCACATCACTTATTCAATCATTCCTATCAGTGCTTACTACTAGATAACTAGTTTGATCTGTTTGAAGCTCTTGGCATCTGCTACAATGACAACACAAAGTATGTAAAAACACAAAGGGTTGGTTTACTTTCATTCAACTATTCTTAAAAGCGTTCTTGCTACAGGCAGAATTCGCAATAAGTTAACAATCAGTTACGTAGGTTTAGAACTGAACAGGACACATATACGTGTGTATATTGTAGTCAAAAAGATTTTTAAATGTGCCACACGATATATTTTAAAAGTTCATAACGGATTAGTGGCAATTAATGTCTCGTTAAATTTGAAGTATTGAAGTACTTTGGATGATTTTTAAACAGAAGGTTTCAATTGCTCAGAATAGAAAAGCAGCACAAAAGCCTTGCACAGCTGTCAAATGATAAGAGAAAAGGGTCTAAGAAAATAATAATGAAACTACCAAACAAGTAAAAGACTGTGAAACGTTCTAGAGGACAGGCCAAGTATACGAATCAGAAGGAGGAAGAAGAAAGTAAATGCGGACGAGAATCGAATGAATCATGCTTGAAATGAAGCTATGTGTGTGTATTATTTGTATTATAGACGGAATGGATAATCAAAGAGGAAGATAAAGAGAGAAAGAGAATACAAGAGAGAGAATTATATAGAGAGAGTTGAGTGAGAGAGATGGTTTGCATGTAAACCTATGAACTGAGCGAATTGACATTTTTCACCCGAGTCTAATTCAATTGGACATGAATGGAATGTTTTCTTTTGCCAGAGATAGAAATAGAGAGAGAGAGAGAGAGAGAGGAAACTTGGGTAAACTGATAATATTAAGACAGGGAGAAGGAGGCTGTACAATTTAATCTTAAAATTGCTTCTAAATTCATACTACTTTCACTCAGAGAGGAAGAGAGAGAGAGAGAGAGAGAGAGAGAGAGAGAGAGGACGAAATTGAAAGACTCTTTAAGACAGAGATTCTTAGATGAGACGTGAAGCAACTACTACTAACTACGCCCACAAGGGAATCCCCTAAAATTTCAGTTCCAATTTTTTCATTCACCTCATCTCGCTTTCTTTTAATCGACGTCTCTGCTGGGAAAGTTATCCCTGAAACTTTACGTGATCTTGGGCATCGAAAGACTTTTTAGTTTGATGTACATTTAATTGAACCACACCAAAGCGCTTCAGGACCTAAACATGCCCATCCCTTCTGCACGAAACGAATCCTCTCATGTTTCACAATTAAAACAATTACGACGTCGACGTCGTACACTGAGGTATATTGCATTGCCCCAAGTTATAGCTCTCGTGTGCAAACTATGTCAGTATCGATGTTGTGTCATAGCGTAATCCTATTACTTGAAGAGTAGTACATCAGATAATTAACATCTGTTATTATCTGAGGTCACTAACTACAGGACACTTTTGTAATATGAGGAAAATTAATGTAACTGCATAAAACACAGAGAGTTTTGTTTCTTAAGAAATGGAACCCAGATGCACAATGAATGTTAATTAAAAGCCAAAGTGTCGACTATCTCCTAGTATGCAGTGTAGCTTCTGTGTATACTGAAGAATACTCGTGTGGCGAGTAGACGAAAACTATGAATGTAGGAGACAATAAACGTGGTCTGCATACATTGCATAGTTAACTTGGTCTGAGCATATATATATATATATAAATATATATATATGTGTGTATATGTATATATATCCCGAGATAGAGACAAAGTCAACAGTGTTGCTGCTTGTAATAGAAAAGTACAAAATGAACAAAGTGTTGGGGAAAGTAAATGAAAGCGGAGAAAATTGCCTCGTGCCTTTTCTAAAAGGAAGAATGCAAGAGTATCATTGAGAAGTTGGTTTGAGATTGATATGTGAATTATAGATAATATTGCGTTTCATTATGTGCTGCACAGCATTGCATATCAAGTTCCTGAATCTCATGAGATTATCCTGATGTATTCTTCTTCTCCCACGGCAACTTACTATTACTTTATTCTATTTCGCGTCTTAAAAGCACGAACAGGATGAGAAAAAAGAAGAAGAACCCGCACGAGTAAAAAACCTTTCGTACAAAACCTTTCCCATGTGTATCCAAAACATACGGAGAGTTCTTCGTTCACTCTGTGTAATATGTAATATCAAGAAGACACAAGACACAACAACATGTAGTTGTATCTACTTTTTGTACCGTTGACGAGGAAGAAAGACACATAGCTTTACACACACACACACATACACACTTGGTCACTATTAAACAGTATTATCTGAAATAAAAGCCACGCGTGTACTTTTATACATAGATATAACACACGCTCTCTTCATAAATGAAGAAGGGAAGATATTTATTTCCACC
>Ga0194135_10002980_pt1 | contig 10333 bp, 7 predicted proteins | sample LitLau_LLRF_2013_FD_134024 | JGI IMG/M metagenome (GOLD analysis project Ga0194135, IMG submission 134024) | Freshwater sediment microbial communities in response to fracking from North America - Little Laurel Run_MetaG_LLRF_2013 (version 2) | ecosystem: Environmental > Aquatic > Freshwater >... | reverse complement strand
ACCAATTTCTTTGACCTCTAGACCGGACTGACAGACAGACAGACATCCGACGAAAGAAAAAATTCCCTATCTCGTCGAATCGGAGACTTCGCTCGCTCAGTCAAATATGATTTTATGGCGTTTACACACAAACGTCAATAAGATAATAATGAGAGAAGTGGTCAGAAAATAACTCCATGCTTAGCTTATGGCAGCGTCGCATTTCAGCCTCCATCATGGCCGACTCCGACTCTCTTATTTTATCACAAATACCTTCCCATTTCCTACGCAATTGAAGAATATCAATTTTTTTACGAATTCGGATAGCCTAGAGTATACTCTTCATGTTATAACCATTCAATTTGGAGTTTAATGCGTGACCAGTGAGCAGCGTGGATCATCCGTGGCAACCCAAGTGAAAAAAGGCAAACTTTGGAATTGAATCTTGAAGCTGCTAATGTAAATACTAACATTTTTTAGGAATTCCGGTAGTGCTATCTTTCCTGAATCGGTAACGGTAACATTTATTAGCATCAGGTCATCCATTTTTTACACGCGGATCCTCCTGACCCCACCACCTTAATACCTACATCCTCGTAAGCTTTTAACATAGGAAATGTTTCCCTCAATTTTCGGCACCTCCATTTTCAGGTTTACTGTTCTGCGATGCACAAATACGCAATGTTCAAACTTGAATGCCTCTTATACGTTGTAGGTTTACCATTCCGCGATTTGACCAGTTAATCTACCGGCTCGAATACCCCTCATGTTACATGGCATTAGAGCAGGATAATTTTAATCCAACCTAACTTTTCAGTTCAAAATGGGTACGAAATTGGGGCTGGTGGAAACAATTTCGTAACTACTTCCCGGTGCAGTTAGTGAAAAAGGCGGAACTGGAACCAAACAAAAACTACCTGTTCGCGGCTTTTCCACACGGCGTACTGTGCAGTGGACCTTTTAGTGCATTTGCAACCGATGTTTGTGGGTTTCAGCAACAATTTCCATCGCTGGAGCCACGATTTCTAACCCTTGAGACCCATTTCAGTACGCCATTTTTTCGGGAAATAGTTCACGCATGGGGTAAGCACATGTCACAATAATTAAACAATGGTTACGGCACACCGCACTAACTTTCTCGCAATTTTTATTTAAAAGTTATATTTACATTTTAAAAAAATGTAATTTTTTACACAAGAATCATAAATGTCGGTGTTAGACGTTGGTAAAGTACCTACAGCCTAAGAATTTTTAAGAAAAGCTCTAACCGTTTAGGCTGTGCCATATAGACTTGTGCACCGTCCCTCGTACCAAAGAGAATAGCTACATTGGAGTAGAAAACATATATGTTAATGCATTTTTAGGATGCTTGCCAGCATCAGCACGGTGCATGAAGAAGTTTTTGGGAGGCCACGACAAAGGAAAAGCTCTAATTCTAATGGTGGGAGGAGCGCGGGAAGCATTGTACACGCAACGAGGAGTTTATAAAGTGCTGCTCTCTCAAAGAAAAGGTTTTGTACGAATAGCCCTAGAGACCGGCACTTCTTTAGTCCCAGTCATTTCATTTGGCGAGGCGGAACTGTACGATCAAGTGGAGCTAACTGGAACTCTGTTGTCCTTTCAAAATTTATACCGCAAGATAACAGGCATTGCACCGATGATTTTTACGGGACGAGGAGTCTTCCAATATTCATTTGGGGTCGTACCTAGGAGACATCCGCTCCATGTTGTTGGTAAGGTTCATATATCTCGTACAGGGGTTGTTCAGTGAAAAAGTGCCAAGTGCATTAATTAACAAGTACCTAGAATCTCAATGGTATCTCAATTTTGTTTCAGTTGGCAAGCCTATCGAAATAGAAAAAGTAGAAAATCCATCAGAACAACTCATAGAACAGAAACATGCTTTATTTAAAGAAAAGCTAAAGGAACTTTTCGACGAAGAAAAGAAGAATTATTTACAAGACCCAAACACGGAATTAATTATTACATAAAATGATTAAGAGATGGAGATATCTGCATTATTTTGTAAAGCAATTTACCTATATGATTGTATTAAAATCACTACTCACATTTTTTTAAAGTCTTGATTACATTAGAGCGACAGTAATACCGATAATACAGTATGAAATAAAATAATACAAATAATTTCCTTTTTCAGAAAATGAAAATTTTAGGAGTTCATTTTGCACCTCTAGTAATTCCCCTTGAAAGAAGGTTACAAACGCTGGCTGCATGGTTTTGGATCACTTTCTTTCTAACTGGAATACCTATTTGTTGGGGAATTGTTATTTGGGGAATCATCTGCTCACCATTGCTTAGAATACCATGCATTCTATATCTGGCATGGATGTACTGGGACCGAAGTGGATTTGGAAAGGACAATAGGCGGTAAGTGATCGACAGAGATAAAATACTACTTAAGATGATTAGTTTATTATAACCCACATCAACGGAGTTGGGATAGGTGTGGTGGGAGCTTGGGGAGGTTTATGTACCATTATTCGAATGTTACCTTTGTGCTGAGAGCTCCAGATTTACGTTGCGTTCGATTGGTACGTGCTATAGTTTTCGCGGCAACTAGCAGATGCTTCTGCCGCAGATAGTGATGCATAGATACCCGCCTGATTGGGCTTTACTTGTCCGGGACAAGTAGTCCCAAAACTAAATTGAGCTGGAGTAGATTTTGTATATGTGTGGACATGATTTTAGGTCAACTTGGGTTCGGAATTGGCTCTGCTGGCGTTATCTACGTGATTATTTCCCCCTGAATATCATAAAAACGGCCGATCTGCCTCCTAATAAAAGTTACATTTTTGCAACTTTTCCTCACGGAATTCTATCAGTGGGTGCATTCTGTGCCTTTTCTACCAACGCCTGCAATTTCTGTTCAATTTTTCCTGGACTCAATCCTATTACAGTCACCCTCAAAATCAATTTCCTCACACCATTTATAAGGGACATTGGATACGCATTCGGTAAGAAAATAATATATTCTCAGTACCACGGTTATTCTATAGAGAGTAACCGTGCTCAGTACATTTGAGACACGAATTAACAACAATCCAAAACCTATTAATGGAAGTTCTTATAGGAAACGACGCCATCGCACTTAGCAGTATTAGGGCCACACTTTGAGGTAAAACCTTGTGACAGGTTTCGGTAGAACACCATCATCGGGTTTTTACGCCAACGTGTGGTCCTAGTGCGATGTCATCTTTTCCAACATCTTCCAGGTCTTCAAGGTACAGACACGAAAGTAGACTCCAAAACTACCTATTCTTTTAGGGGGCATTCCAGGAGACGAAAATTTGATCATTAGCAAGCTCAGAGAAACAGGAAACGCGGTCGGTTTGGTAGCAGGGGGCGCGGAGGAAGCTTTTAGATCAAAGCCAGGCCAATACAATGTACTAGCCAAGAGAAGAAAGGGATTTGTAAGAGTCGCCATCAAGACTGGGGCATCACTTGTACCAGTTATAACATTTGGGGAACCAGATGTGAGATTTATTTTGTGCATTATGTCAGGAAATGGAGAGAGATATTTTTATTATTCTATTTTAATATCCTTCAGGCACAGAATTGGAATTCCTTATGGCCTCTACTCAAATTTAAGTTTTTTATTTAATTAATTAAATTAAATTAATTATTTAATTAATTATTCATTTCACATTGAGCTTTGGTAAAGATTTTCTTTGACAGGTGTCATACCAACGCTAGTTACCCACAACGGATTTTCTAGTGCGACATAAAACCGTGCGACGTTTCCGGGTTCAAAGCGGCCAGTCTGACGATGCTATTCAGTGAAAAAGCCAGTCGGACCACTAGGAGCACGGTAAAACGTGGTACAGTTGCCTGTGGTTCGAAAAATCCGTTGTGATAAGAGTTAAATGGTTGTTAATATTCCACAGGTCTATGATCAGTTCCAATTTGAAAAGGGGTCGTTTCTTCGGTGGACGCAAGACAAGTATAAATCCTGGACTGGAATCGCACCGGTATACTTAAAGGGCAGGGGTATCTTCCAATACACGTACGGGCTCATCCCATTCCGGACACCCGTCAACATGGTCGGTAAGTCCAAAAACAAAAAACTCGCATTTCCTCAATGTAGGTGTAGGCCAACAGTAAGGGAAGTTCAAGACTATCGTGCCGTCCTAACCCTGGCGCTTATAACACCGCATTGAGCGGCTGATGTTGGGAGCACGGGGTGCTCAGTGCCGCTCAGTGAGCTTATGCGTCGTACTGTCGGGTCGAGGAGGCATTGTCTAGAACTATCTTAAGAGCATGAGCAAGGCTCATGTTGGCCTCCATCAAATAAACGTTTTATCTATCAACGAATTTTCAACGCTACTTTAATAAAATTCTATTTTTTAGTTGGGAAGCCCATTGATGTCGTGCAATCCAATACCCCGTCAGACACTGAAATTGATCAAGTTCATAAACGTTTTTGTGGGGAATTGGAGAAACTGTTCAACGACAACAAACATTTATATGCAAATGCCGGAGACAAGATTTGTTTCATAGACTAGACTCCATATAGCTATCAATGTATGTAGTCAACAATGAATTTAGATACCTATCGTATGTTATACATACAGGTAGGTACATATGAGTAGGTGCCAGGTACCTACCTACACACTACACAACGGAGTAGTAGGTAAATATAGGACGTAGTAGTAAATATTTCAACCTCCTCCTAAGAAATAACAGAATAGTGCACCAAATAATTCCTATTGTGTAACCTAGCTGTACTCTGCAAAGATGGAACTTTGAACAATAGCAGATTAGTAGTAGATTGTATTCTGAACAAGCCGAGACGCCCATCCCATGGGAGAAAAGGTGCAGATGCAGCGACAGGTCATGATGACAGTCAGTTCTTACTTCTTCCATTGTAGGTGTACTCATGTCATGGCAGGCTATAAATCAATTGCTGTCCGTAATAAAAAAATCTGATGGTTTTAGATGACAAAAAGCAATTGAAATGCAAAAAAACGGATCTGATAGGGCGACAGGCACAGGTACAGCATCCACGGCCCCAAAAATAAATTAATTCTAACACCTGTGCCAATATAGATATTTATTTAGATATAACACATATTCTCACAATAGATTATGTAAAATTTACTTACCAAATTAATTATATCCCCAAAAAAATTAATAAATTTTGACAAGGCGGATGATTTTCTCGTTTTTTGTTTACACCACTACCACGTGATACGTGATTACCACAGACAAGAACGGGAAAAACCAAACGACGCAAAACGATATTCCATGACGTTAACCTAACAAAAACAAAATAAATATTATTGTTTATCATTTTCCTTTTTTAAAAAATTGTTATTTTTTTTATATATTTGCCAATACTTTGCCTTTTTACAAACCATGTCTGCAAACCCGAATAATAGATTACCTGGAAACAGTCTAGAGGACTTAAATATAGCGGGGCCTGTGACTCTTCACGGTTCCCTAACCAGCTGTTGTGACCCGCTAAAAGAAATTGAAGAATTTCAGAAGTTTAATGGAATTATGCTTATGTCTCTTCGAACAATGCTTCCATTATTGGACCTGCACGGAGTAAGACGATTAGACTTTCATACTTCAGTTTTGGAAGAACTAAGGGATAAATTGATTTCTCACATCAATGAGATGGGACAGAAAGAAGGCCGAGAACGCGACCGGAAACTAAAGGAACTATTGGCAAAAAGTTTTAGATTAGTGCGTTTTCAACAACTTCGCCCCGTTGTAATGTGTATTTTACGAAACACTCCCCATATTGATGATAAATATCTAAATGTTCTAGTCCGCGATCGAGAACTGTACAATGATACGGACACAGAAGTCAAACGCCAGATTTGGAAGGATAATCAGTCACTTTTCGGTGACGAAGTATCCCCTCTGCTGTCTCAGTACATCCAGATTAAAGAAAGTGTTTTATTTGATCATCTTAATTTAAGTAACCCGTTTTTTTCGTCTTCTCCGAAGATTCGCCGCCAAAGTGAAGTGGTTCAAAAACTCGCTCACATGATCGGGAACAGTGTGAAGTTGTACGACATGGTATTGCAATTTCTCAGAACCCTATTTTTGCGTACCAACAATGTGCATTATTGTACCTTGCGTTCAGAACTTTTGATGGCCCTCCATGATTTGGAAATCCAAGATATTATCTCAGTCGACCCTTGCCATAAATTCACGTGGTGTCTCGACGCATGTATAAGGGAAAAGAGCGTTGACGTTAAACGATCTCGAGAGTTGCAGGGATTTCTGGATAGTATTAAAAGAGGCCAAGAAGAAGTGTTGGGCGATCTCTCCATGACACTTTGCGACCCCTATGCCATCAATTTTCTAGCTACTTCGGCAATCAAGATTCTGCATCATTTGATTAACAACGAAGGACTGCCCCGGGAGAATACAGTGCTCATCCTGTTATTGCGGATGTTAGCGTTGGGGCTAAGTGCTTGGTTTATGATAGACACTCAAGAATTCCGAGAGCCAAAGCTTGATAGCCAGATCGTCACCAAATTCATACCAGCTTTGATGTCCCTTATGGTAGATGATCAAGTTCGTGCTCTTCATTCCAAGCTCCCGCCAGATGAGCGCGAAAGTGCCATAACCATAATCGATCATTCCGGACCGGCACCCGATGCGTGCCAAGCTTATGTGACTGAAAGTAGTGTGGCTAGTATCCTGGCAATGTATTACACTGTACACACGGCCAAGACGGGTGACAAAGTTGGCCTAATGCGTGTTATGGGAATTCTGGCTTCTTGTGACAACGACCGCGCTTACGAAGACCCCTTCCTCCATCTTCTAGTTTCTAATTTAATTCCGATGGCAGAAGATTTTGCGGCTGAGGACTTCTGTACTGTTATTTTCGACGAATTCTTTCTGACGGGAATGTCTCGCGACAACGTGTCGAGACATTTATTGAAACTTATGTGGTATGTTAATGCCAAACTTCCTCCTAATAGACTTCACACATTAATGAAGGTACTGGAGCCCGCTCCAGGGCAGTTGGACTCTGTTCTTGAGCTTTATCGTTGCCTACAAGAAAAGGTGAGCAGGGATGAAGAAGCCCCTCCAGCACCGCCTAATTTGGACTACTTGGATACGCCATTAATGAGCGTTCTCACTCCAGCGCCTTCTTAAACTTTAAGTGAATTAGTTTTGTTATCTTTTATAGTGTATACCTAATAGGCATCACCATCAAGTAGTGCAGAATTTTATTTGTAGATGGACCTACTGTCCCTTTTGACGATTTACAGTAAAACAAGAATATTATATTATCTAACTTGAACGTCACACGGGCTTATTTTGTTTCTGAAAGCAGGATATTAATTATTGATAGAAACAGTAACATATCTTTGTTCTTAGAACAGCCAGACTATAATAATTACACATACAAATCGCTGGTTTCGCTATATTTTTAAAGATGATTTCATGAAAAGGTTTGAAAAAATTTCATTTTAGCCTGGTGAATTCATTAATATTTTATTTTCTTATTTTTTATTGATCCACACATACTCGTAATAGTCGTAATACATAAATGTATGTATACGATGAACTGTTTAACTTTAAATAACAGTTTTTGAGTTAACGACATGCATAAACCGCTAACTTTCTAATCTCCATTAGTAGGTATAGTAAAAATGACAATGGCTATAGGCACCTACTTACCAATAATTCTTAATAAGACACTCTCTTCGGTACTTGGGGCCGACTAAAACTATTATAGTCTGGGTCTCATTAGAGCAACTTGACTTGCACTCGCACAACTGTGTCTTTTCTCTCTCTCTTACACACTCATATATATTTAAGGAATCAACACCTTGTGGCGTCCGAAAAAGAGAGAGAAGAGAAGTAAAACTTCTCCGTACGGTCGTTCAAATAAGAGCCAGACAATAGAACTATGTATTATTTGTTCCTAATAGGCTAATAAAATCACATTCAACATTAAAAGCATAATCATCATGATGCAAAAATGATAATGCATAACAACAAATTGGTGGTCGACCAAACGGTTCCGAGATTAAAAACCATTTTTATTGCCCACAGTAGAAAAATAAGTCGTCGGCAGAGCACGATTTAGATAATTTGGATATTGTGAGGCAGCAAAAAGCATTGGAATGCAAATCATGCTGGGCCGACTGTAGGGCAATATTCTACAATACAGAGGAACATATCATATACTTACTAGTCAAATGCACCTACCGTGTATTTGAAACCCATTATGGGGTTCTTGCATGAAAAAAAAACACCAGTCTTTTGCTTTTATTGTATGTTGCTTCCCATGCTTTTTTAATTTTAGAGGAAATTAGTTCTTTAAAAAAAGTTTTGTTTGCACGGAGTTTATTTTTTGGACCTCTAGAATACCTAGTTAAAAACAGCTTATGCAAAAAAGTAGATTTTTTTAAATGCAAAAACCCTTTTTACCGGGGATACAAATTTACTTGAAGGGACAAGCGTTCAGCAAATTAATGGCTAGGAGAGAGCAGATAATGTGTACAATGAGCACCTGTACCTGTACACTTTGTGCGCCTTAAAACTAATCTAAAAATAATCTACCATCCGCTACTAAAAACCAATTTTAACCTTAACAGTTACATCACAGCAGAGACAGCATTATTGCTTATCTATTCCTATAATCACTAGGGATCACGAAATAAGCATAATAATATGGACTTAAGCATAAGCTTCAATCTACCTACCTATGGGTTTTTATGCGAACGAAAACAGTACCATTTTTAGTTTCCCTAGCACAAAAAAATACGAGGGGTGGTTGATGCAATTTACAGGGCGCGTTTAACATCATGGTCAATCCTAACACTAAGGGCCTTGCCGACCACTCTACTTGCGCCATCTTCGATGTTTTCCAATACGATTAAGATGTTTACATAACTTGGTCACATTTTCCAATCGTCTTAACATTGGAAAAATACAAGATGGCGCTTAAGTAGATGTGGTCGTCAAGGTCCTAAGTCATCTCCGCTCTTTCCTACAAAAAGCAAAACTACATTTCGTAGCAGCTTTACGTGTTGGGAGCACTCGCAGGTGAAAATTAATAAATTTTCCGCTCTCCAACTCTCATTTTTATGGAACATATAAAACGTAGAAAACATAAAACACAATATTGGTAGATTTGGCATCAATAGGACGGTTTTTGAAACACAAATTCATTACGTTTATAAAACGGGACACTAATTATTTACAGTAAACCATCTACCTTAAAACTCTGCTATTAGGGGTCCACACAGTGTATTATGCTTTTTATGTGCTCGAAGTTTACCCAGTGCATGGCTACTTGCTACGCAGCTACCAAACAACCATTTCAACCGAAAAAAGGTGTTAAAATAATTACCCGGCTGGAATTTTGGTTTGGGGCTGTGCGAACATCGAAAAGCACAGAAAAGCCTAACGCACGGTGTGAACCCTTACTAATTAGGTAGGTACTACATGTTTATTATGTTGGTTATACATTGCAGCTTACCAGTCAAGCACAGAAAGCTATTAAAAAATTGAAGGTTTGTCAAAAATCTAATACAGAGATGCACAATAACTAATAACATATTATATCAAAAACGTGCACCTTGTTCTTTGATCAAATATTAAAATCGGGCACCATTGAAACGTACCTACATCTCAGCTTTCGGCAAATTCAAAGATTAACTGCGTACACCTACGCCAATTAAACAGTGCATTTTTTGAGAATTCACGCAGATCTGGGTCGAATTTCTACGGACCGTAATCCAAATAAAAAAATCCTAATCCCACACCTAATCTTTGTTCTTTTTCCCCTTAGGTTGAGTTCATGAACTCAATACCGCATGGATCCGCAAAAGAATATCACTGTAGTGGTAGTGAAAGAACAAGGCTACATTTAAATCAAGCCCAACCATCGATGATATCACTGTGATAAACAATTTAAAAAACCTCTTTTCTAAATTGAAATGCTTGTTATAGTGGCCGTTACCAATTAATAGACCGTTTTTTAGGGAGATAAGAACAAAAGTCCAGAATTCTTCCCCTCACCGGCTGTATAACGGTTATTTCTTATAAACACATGTTTCTGCACATGCATTCACGCTTTGACCACATTTGTGAATAAAATAGTTCTGCCCCCTTTTCTGTACTTTTCTTGCTCCAAAACGGGCCATTAATTCGTATCAAAACTATAAGTAATCGTTTTTGAAAATGCTCTAATTGTTCCTAGCACGGCTAAAAGTGTTAGGGCCAAACCAACAATAGAAGAGTCCAGAACACGTGACCGCTGGTTAACAGAGCCACATACTTAGCTTATGGAAGCCTTTATTTGTTGGTTATCCAACCAATCAGGAAGGCCCATGCCGCAAGCATTGATCTATGT
>Ga0194135_10002979_pt1 | contig 10333 bp, 10 predicted proteins | sample LitLau_LLRF_2013_FD_134024 | JGI IMG/M metagenome (GOLD analysis project Ga0194135, IMG submission 134024) | Freshwater sediment microbial communities in response to fracking from North America - Little Laurel Run_MetaG_LLRF_2013 (version 2) | ecosystem: Environmental > Aquatic > Freshwater >... | reverse complement strand
CATTGTAAATGCTATAGGTATTGAATAAAATGCTGATTTTTGCCACCTTTCGGAAATGGAAACTTCCGCAATTGGCAACGATTTTGACCGTCCCCTGGAGATTGCCAATATCGAAAGTCCACTGTAGTTGACATGAACTTATGAACTTTTAGTCCAAGGAAAGAACTTTCTCTGATATTGTTAGTATTTCTCTCATTTATAGTTTTCGATATTATTTTTCTTGCGATTTTTTTAAAATGTCTTCGGCAAACTATTTTTAAAGGCTTCTAAAGAACCTACGCTGTTGCAGTTTAATAGTAGTTTAGTATTCAGCGTCAGCGTTGAATAAAACTTTTTACATCTGTAAAAGCGATAAAAGCATCCATTCGCAATAAAACTGGATTCAGACTCGCTTGAGCATCAACACCACAATACCGATGGAAATATTTCAGTTAAAAAAAAAAGAAGTTCCTTGGTTTTAAGACGATGGCAACGGGATTGATTAAATATGAAGTAAGTACCGATTAAAACCGTACACCGTAGTCATAACCTCTTTTAGCTTTAGCTTAACTTTATCCGGGTGTGCCCCATTTACTAAATTCATCTCTTGTGGGCCCGGTAAAAGTGGATATTTGAATCATTGTAATCCGCTCTTTCCTTGTTTTTCGTTTTGAAATAATCAATCACACCGGAAATCTCAGAAACTAGTTAATTAAATTGGCTCGAGTTCTTCTTTCAGCTGCGTGAAGCGTGATGGATGATGTTGGGTGTCCAAGGTGCAAGACTACAAAGTACAGAAAAGCAAATATCAAATTGTTGGTGAATGTCTGTGGACATGCTCTCTGTGATAGTTGTGTGGAATTGCTTTTTGCAAAAGGTAAGGTATGTGAATTAATTGTTAATTAAATAATATAATTCACTAAAATTGCATTAATCATGTTTTACGCTGTTCTTTATTTTTACTAAGGTTCTGGTTCATGCCCAGAGTGTGGCATTCCTCTTCGCCGGTCTGGATTTCGTGTTCAACTTTTCGAGGACGCCGTGGTAGAAAAGGAAGTTGATATTCGCCGAAGACTAATGAAAGACTACTGCAAAGTCGAATCTGATTTTGAATCCCTCCGTGAATACAATGATTACTTGGAGGAGGTAATTTAAATGTCATGTTATTTAAAAATTGCAAGGGGAGATGTTTTACTAAACGTAATTTCTTTTTTACTGATTGGTTTGGTTATAGTTGGAGACGATTGTATTCAATCTCGTTCACAATATAGACGTCTTAGAGACGAGCAAAAGGATAGATGAATACAAAAAATCTAACCATGAACAAATTGCCAAAGCTAAAGCTCGACACAATCCTGGGTTGCTGGAATTGGAAGCACTGTTGGAGGAAGAGAAGCTCCTTGTTGAACATCGGATTTTTGAAAGCTTGGCTTTGGAAAAGGATGAAAAGGTCCGAAAGTTGAAAACAAAGGAAGCCCTTATCGATGATCTTATGTTCTCGGACACGGATGCTGGAGTCATTATGGCCTCTCATAAATCGCAACAAGAGAAACAGGAGCAGGAGGAACTTCTTGTGCAGGACGATTTGACGAAGCGACGGCGAGAGATCCACGCTGAGACCGCTGCTCGGTTGAATATGATCAAAGCACATGGAGTTGCTCCACCATCTCGTCCACAGTTCTCCACTGGTATCACCGCTGGGATCACAGGCGGCTTCCTCCCTGTCCCTAAAAAGACTCAAGAAAATTTATTCACATATGAGGAGCCGGTGGTATTCAACAATGGCCCACAGACTCCTACGTTCGAGAATCTGATTTCGCTAGCTGATACAAGTGGTCCTACACCGTTTGGTCGCTTGGTTCGAAAACCAGATCGAAGTTCGAAGGGTGGAGGTTATCACCCGGAGTATGAAGTACGGCGGGCTTTGAGTGAGGCCTTTTCCGATATCCTCTTCAATCCCAAAACTGAGGCTGCAATTAAATGCTACCCCTTTGCACCAGACGGAGAAAACTATGGTATGGACGTGGATTAGCTAACCATTAGTTAAGTTTATTAGCCTAACTAATCATGAAGGATACATATCGGTTAGAGGATCCTTATACTCTTGTATTTAGGCAACTACTTAATCTCTTCATAATAAAATTTCCTTTGAATATCTTCGTATCCGATAATATGTAACTTGAGGTTTGCCAATTCAATTAATTTTAGCTTCGCATAGTATTTTGTAAGTGAATCGTTTTATCGAGTAACCGATATTGCTTTAAAAATTTCCAAACAAGCCCTCTGCTGAAATCAATGTTGTACGTTCTCAGGCTTATTGATTATTGGTTATGTAATTTTGACGAAGGTAAAAAAATCCCATTTTCCGTAAAAATTTCCACGTCATCCCAGCTTTGTCAAATATATAACCCGTAAATTGAAATGGATAGCGTGTGAAGGTTTAAAACGTAAAACGCAAGAAAATTGAAATATGAAGCAATGTAAAGTGATAAGGAATTAATTGATTTTTGTTTGATCCCAAAGAGAGAAAAAATTATCAACCTCACTTCACGGACTTGAAGCACTTAATAAGTCAGAAATTGCTTTAAAAAAAGATGAAAATATTATTCATTGATTTATTGATTGGTTTTATTTAAGTGTCATCTTCATCAGATTCACATACATCCTAAAAGGGGTTTTATTATTAACTCTTCTGAATAGAATAGAATGCTCATCTAGAATCGCGTTAGTTTACATGGCGCATTGCCCTCAATGCGCCATGTAAACTGACGCTTTTGGTGATTGCAAAGAAGTTTTTTCATGTAATTCATTGTTTCGGATTTGAACTAAGCATTTTATTGTAGTAATACACTTTACAAAAAAAACTGTGAAAAATTTATAAGCTTGAGTCCAAATATGTGATGGTTGATGGCACTAACATGAGTAGCAATAAGTACTAAACATGACATTTAAGATCGAACTTTCGCAGTCGCTATGAAACATGAGAGGAATGTTAGCAATCCTGGTTATTATTCAATGCATTATTCGTTCGTAGTCCCATTCCGATGAGCGTGAAATTGGATCGGAAGACATTACACAATGTAACATTGTATAGTCGTAATATAATTAACCTAAAATGATTATTGTAGCTAAAACAAGTGTGTCAGTAGAATTCATCCGGCTGGATATTCCCTGAAGGAGTAGTAAATTGGACTTATTGCTATTATGTTGATTAATATAATTATTATATCACACCAGAGATAGTGCATACATATACATACACACAGCATAGTGCGTTCCATTCCAACTGCAGGATTGGAACAGTTTGCATATTTTAACGGACACACTTTTATCTTCCACAACAAAATTCATCAGTCTTAATGCAGCAATCTGCGACGCAGGATGAGTTCATTTTGAAGAAGAACCATAAATTGCAGATCAATTGTATAAGCCCTGTAACAATTATCGTTGCGCTGCAGAGAATAAGAATTCGCAAATACGTCTCCTGCGACTGGACCTCCTCAACAATGGACGAAGTCCCGCCGAATACCTTGCTAACTTCTGATAGGATATTGAGCGTTGTAGGTGCAGCCTTTAACCAAGCCATGAGGGTTTGATTGGACTTGTAAAGTAATATTCCGCTTGCTGAAATTAGTGTGATGGCAGTTACCTAAAAATATTTTAATTATAGTAAGTTAGTAATTAAAGTATTCTCGTAAAATTCTGTGTTAACAGGTTGGATATTATCGAAATCATACTAACCATTGACACAAGGGAAATGATTTTGAGTCCAACAGGAACAATTACAACGCCGCCGTTGTGGAGAATACTTGTATCATTGACAGATGTGGATATTACGGAATCACATTCAGTCGATGAACCTCGCCTATGTCGGTCGGAATGTGTCAAATGGGCTATTTCCTTTTCGCTTAGCTTATATTTACTATAGTCTACTGAGCGATTATTTAATTCTGTTGCCTCTAGATGCTCCATTTAAGTTTTTAATTAAAATCGCTTGTGCATACGCCGAATTAAAAGGCCGAAAGAAATTCTTTAAATGTCAAAAATCGGGTTTTTCTTTCTACTAGCCCCAGGATACACAAAATAAAAGTTGCTGTCGTAGTTTTTCTCATCGTCATGCGGGATGAAGGGATGATGCAGAAACCCCAAAATTTAGGGGAAATTCCTGGGATTGGGATGCGAGCGATGTGATGTTTTTCATTGTCTGAGATTGTGAGAGGGAAGACAGACGGAGTCTGAAGTCTGAAGTGATGTTGAAGATTTGAGGAAGAGCAGATGCAGGATTCGGATGCATTGCTTTGGATTAATTTAATTTTTCAAGATTGGATTCCCAACCTTACCAGATTTGCATACCATACTTGCGTTTTCGTATTAAATTGAATAAAATGCATCAATTTTTTTCAAATTAGTTAAAAAGGAGCAGATTAAAATTTAAAAGAAGCAAAATTCCTAAAATGATGGCAGTAAGTGGTGATGGTGTGTATGAGATGCAACATGGAAGGGACGCTTGAAGTTAACAATATTTCACTCTGCCTCAAACCATCCACGAATAGCGCTAAATTCGAAATTTCAAAAACTTCACTCGACTCGGTTTGTCGATTTTCACTGTTTGATTTTGTTTTACAAGTTTCGAAAACTTTAATTACCCATACATAATAATCTAAAAATCTGTACAGGTTCCAGTTTAGTTACTACTTGCTGGCTTATCGCACATTTTGAAGAGCACCATATCAAACATATACGAGGAGAATGAGGTAAGAGGCACATTAATTAATCTGTTGTTTACTATGTGTAAGCTAAACTGATCGTTCGAGGTTCGATTCGTATCACTCTAATTCTTATATAATTAATCCCCGCTCCGCAGTGGATCATCTGGAGATGAAATGGGGGACGACGTTGGGTTGCAAATAAAACCACCACAACCTCACCGCCGAAACCGGATTCGGGAGGACAGATTCCAGCGAAGATGGGTCGGAGAACATGACCGCCAAAGAGAAAGAGACAGTGGTCGTTCAGAAGGGGGCGGTGGTATTGGAGGCGGCGGCGGTCGATCAGTTTCAGGAGAACCCAAAAGACAGTACTATGATCACCGATCTGATCGAGGTCATACAAGGTAAATTAACAGTTTGCTGGAACGTATGGCTGAATGTCGTGCTTTTTTTTTCACATTCATTGACGTTCTGCAGTGCTTCACTGCTGTTCTGTCTAAAATGATTTGTTTGATGTTTTTAAACTTTGTTAGGAATCAGCGCCCATCTGATACTGATGGTAGCAGTCAAAGAAGAGGGGACGAGTTTCGAAATCGGAACAGGAGATTTAACGAATATGGCACTGGCGCTAGTAATTCGAACCCTAGACGGATGGATGCTGAAGCACCAAGTACAAGCAGAGGCCAGAATACTGAAATTCGTCGAGCCGAGCAAGATCAACACCGGCGAGGTAAAAAAAAAAAAAATTCCGGAGCATGACATTGAAATTATGTGGAAACTAAAAATAAAATGAACATTATATTTAATGTACAGGAGACCATCGATCCAAGCAATTGCACAAGTCAGTGAAACAGAAGCGAAAACATTTGGAATTGGAGGAACAAAGGGCGCTGCGTGAAATAGAGAAGCGTAATCGTCGAGAAAGGAGGGATGAGCAAGAAAGAACCTCTGGGACTGAAAAACGACGTAGGAAACACGAGGCAAGCTCTCACTCTCCTCCACATTCTCGGCATGCTTCGGACCAGGAAGATGGGGAAGGACAGGCCCAAGCTGATGCGCCCAGGAAGTCTGAGGAATTGGACGATATACTTGTTGTGGAGGAAATTGTTCATAGCTCTCCGGAATTTGAGGAAGAGAATGAGTCAAGATCGCATGTTGAAGAACATCCCTACCACTCTGACGTTTCTTCAGACTTTGAAATGGAAGATGAGATGTCGAGGACGGCCGAAGGCGAAGGGAATGTTGAGAAACCAACCAAATCACCCAGTCAAGCAAGTTCGAAATCGGCCAACAGTGACACCTCATCCTCAAAATCTGGTAAATGTCACAATAATAGTAAATACTATGCAAAACTTGAGAAATGTTAACAGGAATGACAAATGTTTTCTAGGATCAGATTCTGATGGTTCCAGTGGTTCCAAGTCCTCGGAAGAGGAAGGCGGAGACGAGAATTCCCATTCAAAGAGTGGAAAGAATTCACCTCCAGATCCTACTGGTGACAGGGACAAGGCTGACATGAAAGGATCCTCTGACGTTGAAATCATGGACGTGGAAAAGGGAGGTGAAAAACCCCCGTTGGACGAATCCCTGTAAGGAACTCCTACTCCTGGCGTTTCATAGTTTCTAACTGAGAGAGCGTTGACTTTACTTTATAATTTTCACTTTAGGTTGACGGAGGTGGACAGAGCAATACGCCAAGTAAACCTTTTGCCACCATACTTTCCAGCTGTCCAAGGTTGTCGACGGGTTGAAGAATTCTCTGTCTTGAATAGGTCTGTTATTTACCTTCCAATGAGTTCATTCAGTTTGTTTGTAGTTCTCTAAACACCGGTTTGAGTTTTGAACAATAATTCTATTTTTTTAGGATTGAAGAGGGAACTTACGGTGTAGTTTATAGAGCAAAGGACAAGCGTACCAATGAAGTCGTGGCACTGAAGCGCCTTAAAATGGAGAAAGAAAAGGATGGATTTCCGATCACTTCCCTCCGAGAAATCAATACTCTACTAAAGGTAAGAAGGGTTCAGTGATTGTAATTGTAATTCGATAACGATAATCTGCTCTATTTGTACTTGCATAAGTAAATCGAATAATTAAAGCTTATCTTTCCAATTCCACAGGCCCAACATGAAAATATTGTGACGGTGAGAGAAATAGTGATTGGAAGTGATACAGACAAAATTTTCCTCGTCATGGACTACGTCGAGCATGACTTGAAGGCCCTCATGGAGACACTGAAGCAGAAAAGTCAGATGTTTCTTTTACAAGAGGTCAAGTGTCTCATGATTCAACTCCTTCGAGCAGTTGCTCACCTCCACGACAATTGGATTCTTCATCGAGATCTCAAAACTTCCAATCTCCTCTTAAGTCACAAGGTAAGGATTTACGGGCTTTCATTTATCCTAACTTATTTACAAATGACTAAAAAGGGAAAAATATTTCGAACTAATCATGTTTCAAATTCTAGGGGATTTTGAAGGTTGGAGACTTTGGACTTGCGAGGGAATATGGTTCTCCTTTGAAGGGCTACACTCCCATTGTCGTCACCCTTTGGTATCGAGCTCCGGAACTTCTGCTAGGCGTCAAAGTAATTGACATAATACTTTTTACAATTTTACAATAGTAAATACAATTTACTATGAGGAAACAACCTCATGAACTCCTAAATTTAACTTTGTGTTTATAATTATTTAGGAATATTCTACCCCGATTGACGTCTGGAGTGTAGGATGCATCTTTGGTGAACTTGTAAAAATGGAGCCCACGTTCCCCGGCAAGAGTGAAGCAAATGAACTGAACCTGATCTTTCAGGTAGGGATTGGTATTTATTTCAAGTATTCATTTGTTCATTCATTCATTCCAGCTAGTTTTGTAATTGGTGTATGGTTTTCAGACCCTTGGAACTCCGAATGATCGAATTTGGCCAGGCTATACCAAACTACCCCTGTTGCAGAAAATGACATTTGTAGACCAACCTATGAATAAGCTGAAAACTCGGTTTGGATCAGCAATTGGAGACAAAGGAATCGATTTGATGAACAAGTGAATTCCATTTCCTCGTTATTACTACCGTTTATATTAGTTTTTAGTTGCTGAACTACCCAATGTCAATGTCCTTTGTTCCCTACAGGTTACTCACATATAATCCTGCCAAAAGAATCACTGCCGAGGAAGCCCTGAATCATCAATTTTTCAAGGAATCTCCGCTACCAATTGATCCATCCGTCTTCCCAACTTGGCCTGCTAAGTCAGAGCTGGGACATCGGAAGGCTCCTTCTTCACCCAAACCTCCGTCTGGAGGGAGACAGTTTAAGGATTTGGTATGATCAATTCTTAAACAAGTCAAGACTGAATGATCCAATTATTGTAATTCTTTTATTTCAGAGGGACGATGAAGATTCGTCGGGCTTTTTCCTTGGAACAGGAGCTGGCGACAGACGACTCCCCATGGGAGGAGGATTCAGCCTGAAATTCTAAAATGTTAAAATCTAGTTCCGTGGTTAAAATATACCATTTCCCTGATAATAATAATATAAAGAAAACATCCAGGAAGTTTGCACGACGAAAAGATCATTCCACGCCTTCAACCTGTCTGACATTTTATACGTTAAATTCAAATTAGATTAAATCATTCAAATAATTCAATCCAACATTCACGTATTACTCCTTGGATTCGTAAGAAATGTTTCACGCTTTATTTATCCATATAGAGCGACTCCGCAGTCGTACGTAACGAATGAGGCAATCCGAATGAAATTTCGAAATAAAATACTGGAAATGGGTTTCCCCCTCTGCCACCATCATGCATTCTCGGGATTTTGATTTATGGATTTTACAAACTTCACCAAATAGCAAAATTAAATTATGAATTCAAGAAATAGGCACTACATATTATTCCATCGCCGTTGTTGTTCATACGGCGGTGGACCCTGTATCCTGTTCTCTGGCAAACGATTGGGCCTGGCGAATCGAGACAGGAATGGAAACTGGAAACTCGTGAAGGATTCGGAACTGGTCACGACCGGCGGTATAGAAGGTGATGAAAGATGACTAGTTGTGGGGGTGGGCGTGGGTGTCATGCCAGGAATCTGATTTTGAATGACGCTGGACACTGTTTGCGGCAAGGTAGTTGTATAGTAAGGATGCGAGCTCCAATGTGGTTGAGGATGAGGAACGAAGGAGCTGGCAGCATTACCAGTTGATGCGAAACTCCCTGGGATCACAGCAAGGTTTGTTCCACTTCTTGTGGGTAGACTCGATGAGATGGTCATAGTCGGACCATTCGTGTGTTGCGGTTGAGCTTGAGGAGCGTAGTCTTGGGAATGAGGAATTGACCTACCGACTCCTTGCGTCACGTGCATGTGATTGTTCGATTGAGCCGGAATGGGAAAGTAATTGCTATTCAGATTCATCGTGTTGGCCCAAACCTTTTCCAATTCCCATCGGTCATCCAGACATCTTAGAGCTACTGTATCAAACGGGCTAGCTGCTTCGGATTCAAAGTCGGAAAGATTTAGCCTTGCGGAACTAGATTGATTATCACTTGAGGAAGTCGTCACCCTCATGTCGCTGAGACTGTTGCGCAACTGTGGCTTAAGATGAGGAGGTTCTGTGTCCCTTGGAAGTCCGCCTGGTGAAGTCGGGAGCCTTGTTCTGTTGACCAGTTGCTCTGGCTGGTAGGAGATCTCCTGCACTGGTGTTGCTGTCCTGTCGTTGTCCCCATCCTCATCCCCGTCTTCATGTAACCTCGATTCTTCTATTTGTATTTGCCTTGCCTCTTCTAACCTCTGCCTTTCTTCCTCGTCTTGTTTATGTCGCTCTTCCTCGTCGTGCCTACGCTTCTCTTCCTCGATAATTCGTAACTCTTCTAGACGTGCACGGCGCTCTGCGGCTACTTTTTCTAGTGTCTCTTTCTGCTTCAGATATGCCTCTGAGGATGATATGATATTCCGCTCGAAAGTGAAGTCATACTGGTAAATAAAATACAAATTAGATGGAAGCTTATCTTTAGAAAATGAATGAGGACGCGAAAAGTGGACAATAATTACCCTTACTTCAAATGAGGAACTATTCTCTGGGAGAGCTGGAATATTCTCAAACTGGAACGGATGTATCGGGTAGAACTTCTTTCGAAGAATAAAGGGAACTCCATCCACATACTGTCCATCAGACATTTGGTTTTGGCTACAGATAAAGCGATAAAGGCAACCAATTAAGTATCCTTTTCCTTCTTGATGGTGCTGACAGCTGAGAGACGATCGACACTACAAACGGTACTTCACGCTTCCAGAATTATTCACGACAAGAAGATAATTTCAACTGACATCAACTTACATGGAAAACCTTCCTCAGTATTGGATTTTTTTCCTCTTCTTCCAAACCGATGAGGTGTTAATATAGTAGGTTGTTGCGATGACTGATTGACGAAATTAAGTAACGAAACAACAGGAGAGAAAGAAATACTTTTTGATTCATCTCACCCAAACAACCTTGTGAGAATTGTAACCAAGCAGCGGTCGGCAAACCTCAGCTCAGTACAACAACAACTGAAAGGTAAAGTAACGCTGCTGGATGGACCGATGGTAATTGTTTAGTCACTTTCTATTAATTTCATACTGAATTTTATGATTTTTAATTCAATCTTTGTT
>Ga0194135_10002978_pt1 | contig 10336 bp, 9 predicted proteins | sample LitLau_LLRF_2013_FD_134024 | JGI IMG/M metagenome (GOLD analysis project Ga0194135, IMG submission 134024) | Freshwater sediment microbial communities in response to fracking from North America - Little Laurel Run_MetaG_LLRF_2013 (version 2) | ecosystem: Environmental > Aquatic > Freshwater >... | reverse complement strand
TTCTTTGAGTCAGAGAAAACGCTTTCTTTTCTCCTGAAAGAAAGTCGGAATAAACGGCAAGGAGCGGGAGGAAGGAAACAGGGCAAGTTTCCACGTCGGTGCAACTGGAGAAAACGCGGTAATCACGCTGATTGCAGTCGTTACCAAGAGGCCTTTTAATTTTTAAAACGGCGAAAAACTTTAATATACAAGGCGGGAATTAAATTTAAATTATTATTGCACCACGATCGTTCCTTGCTGTTGCTGCCGTTCTCTGCGCCACGGTTGTCATTTCCGACGCATACTAATGCACCTTTGCACTCTTTTGAGTAAATAACAGGGGTGATTCAGGATAAAAAAACTAAGGAACGAAAGAAGTTCAACTGAATTTGCCATATTTTAAGCTTATTGGTCGATTGCCATTAACCTATTGAATTTGATCACTGGGCCGAACTGAACTGCCGTAAGTTTCTAGGTACGCAGTAAAAATCAACTGAAAAAGGGATACTACGAATTATAGTAAAACATGGACTTCCTTTTTCGTTGGTAGCTCACTATAAGATTGGCCTTTTGGTTGATTGACAAAACACCCAAAACGAATTCAATTATATTCTAAAACCAATGCAATGGTACATTTTCTATCCCTAACACAGAGAGTTTATACTGAAAAGAAAAGACAGGAACTGTTCCACGACACATCGATTTGTAGAAGTGCTGCAATGAAAAATAAAGTGAGCAATCAATTCAATAGGGTTTTCAGCAACGAATCGATTTCGAACAAAGAGCTGAATAATTCAGATTTCGGAGAAAAAGAAGAAAGAAAGTGACCCGAAGACGTTGGTTATTTACAAGTCGGAGACAAACGAGACAAAGACAGTTAACAGGAGAAATGGGAAGGAAAGCAGAAAAGGGAGGGCAAGGGGGAGGAGGTGCCGTTGCTAAACCATTTGGTCGGGAGAGGGGAGTGGAGCCCTCAGTCAGCAATCCCTGCCAAACTTGGGCTTTGACTAGCCTTAAAACATGAAAATTTCGGTGTGTAGAGAACACAGCCAGCTTTTTCCCAAAAAAAGTAGCCTAAAATATTACCAATCATTTTTTGAATGTCTGACACACAATAGTAGGTAAGTAGGTATTTATAAAAACCGTATTATATTACGTGGTTCGAAAATAATTAAAAACTACTATACATAATACACAATCAGTCTAGAAATTTTAGTGATGTCGATTATTATTTGCCAAAAAAGCGATCAATGTATGCTGCTGCCGAATCAGTCTAAATATTTCTTAGGGGTACCAATATTCATGAATGAATTCACGCGAACTGGTTGCTATGGTGCTTTCAGACATTCCTACGCATTCATACATTCATAAACTTAGAGTGAATGCTATTTATAAAATGAGATACTTAGATATACAAATTATATGCACTCTATTCTATCCCCAAAAAGAGGAGACCCCTAGTAACTTAAATGAACATTAACTTCATCAAATCAAATCATTTCCCCACTCAATAAAAACAGAAAGCAAAAAGATTGAGAGGGTTCTGAATGAGCTGGGAAAGATAATAGAATGAGAAATAGCCAGCACATTGCCCTCTGAGCTGAAACTGACCATAGAAATTGGAGTTGGCTGACCTTGACCGTCAGTAGATACAGCGGATATGTGACCCAAATAAAATGCATTCAGAGGAAGCAATCCGTTCAATAAACGGAACATAACAACTACATTTACATAGCTTCTGCAAAATTGGCAGCTACTAGTTTGTCTCTCTCATAGGGGTACTCACGAGTGCATAGTCAAAATGAGGAAATTAAAAATATGTAAAACTTTCTACAGTATGAAAGTAAAACTGATTTCTTATGATTACCATTCCCAAAATTAAAAATGAATAATAAAATAATAATAATTTTATAGTCTCTGGGATACTCGTCATCCTCTTTGTATTGAAATCTGCCAAAACTATGACAAAAAGTCACAAATAAAAATGAAACCGAATCATGCTAATAGGGTTTATACATTTATTATTTCCACGCGAAAAAAATTGCCTTACTTACTTTTTTCCATTCACATTATTATTTCTTCTTATCCTTAATTCCTTAAGTGGAAAACTCTTGTTATTGAATACCCCTACAGATTCGAAATGTGGGATCCTCGAAACAACAGCAATGCATTTAAAATTTAAATTTATTGCTGACTAAGTTGGATTTTGGTGAGAAGACGCAAATGTTTCGTGAGATAACGTTGTTGTTCATTTTCCCCAAATACGTCGCGTCGGCGTATTGAACGAATCTAAACAGTGCTCGGGTAGAAATTACTTAAATTTTGCCTTTTCAAGTTTTAAAACATGTAAAATTTTCTTAGCAGGGTTTTCTTAGTCCTCGGTTACCTCAACTTCGTTGAATTAGAACATATGGAACTCATGTAGTTGGTAAAATATTTTGGGAGCATTTGCATTTTCAAAAAGGAGGGCGCCTTTGATTTGTAAAGGAGGTGAGGGAGGGCAGCCTGCAGCAGCACTCGCAGTTCAATAAACGGGTCAAGCCAATATCCCATCCATCATCCCCAGTCCAACACAATTCACATACATACGTGACACTGTGACATCAAAAACCCAACGTCTAACATAGTTATGCTAAAAAAACCGTTGAAAATAAACAGCAGATCAAAAAATAAAATAAATAGCATGGACATTTTATTACCGTCCATACTGCTGGTATTGTCAGAGAAATTAAATTTGGTAGCAAGTAAAATAAAACGCGTCAATGCGCCTTTCAATAACAAAAAAATTATTGCATTGGTATTTTTTTTTTAAACTTGAGAAACAATTAAGCTATTATTGGGTCTCAGAGATTCTCAAAAATCCAGGAAATATGACCTTCATTCTATTGTAAAAACTGACTGCTTTTGAACCTTTCCAGAGCGAGGAAAATGTTGGGAGGTGTAGAGAAAAGGAGTGTTTGCTGATAGGAAAGTGAATGTTGGTTTTTTGAGCCTTGTGTGCAATGTACATAGCTGGAGAGCGATGTACTTTGCTGAGGGATACAGAAAAGATGAGCATTGCCAGCACATCTACGTGTATTTGTTTACGGGCCGAGCAAACACCCCCTTGACCGGTCCTTCTTCCCCCCAAGCAGCATCTCTTTCACGCGCTGTCCCGCAAGGGCAACTTTTGACCTCTTTACAAACACTTTGCTTATCTACAGACAGGGAACAAACATCACGGACAAACAGCCTACTCTTCTTGTACTACGTTTTGTTTACATACACGAAACAAAGACTACGTGAGGCAAAACTCAAAGGCTAAGGTGAAAGGGTTCATCATAGCAAACACATACTTATGTTATGAGATGTTTTAAATTACCTACTTCCTACTTGGGCAGAAGATATTGTGTTGGTCGATGAAGGTAATGTGAATTTTTTCAACTATCAACTGAAAATGGGGAAGAATTGTTTTGGAGTAGAACCGGGGAGTAAAACTAAAAGCCAATAAAGTCTTTAACTTAGTTGCAGTGTTTGTGTGTATTGTGTTGATGTACTCGTATACCGACATTTTCTCTGTCTGTCTTAACCACCAACATTTAATATGAGAATAATTTAATTATTCATTATTTATTTACAAATACCTATACTTACGAGTATAGTATAATCAGACTAAAACACCAAGTGTAAAAACTGGACCCCGCCAAAACCTTTCGCAGATCAAATTCATGATGTCGCATAGGAAAGGACTCCGCGCGGCAATTTTTGCGTATAAATGTCGTGATATAAGAAAGGTGACCCCGAAGTGGTTTTCCCTACCAAAATAGTGATAATATGTACAGGTATGTTTGGATACAGTATACAATACAGATTATAAAGACGGGCTATGTACTTTTTCGAATAATTTAAAATCATCCCTCCCGTCTTGATAATGATAGCAAATTAGATGGAACAAAACATAGCCATGAATGTGCATTATCGAGCGATTATTGTAATTGCTGGTAAATGTACTGAGGTTCCATTTCTTTGAATTATTTTTCCAAGTCCTGACCTCTATAAGGTAGGAATAGGGACATAATACCTATAATATAATTGTTTCCGGAAAGAGTTTTCAAGTGGGCAGGCATTCCCAGAAGTGATTCCATAAATCTCAATTCATACAAAGCTAGTCATAAAAAATGAACCCGAAAATTTGGTGAGCAATAAAAAGTTTTGCTGCAAATTACAATGAAACAATGGAGTAGGTTATTTTTAAAAGGTATTCACCCTGTTCGCCGTTGTTTGCCACTTAACTAAATTTGCACTCAATTTCTCTCGCAAAATACGCTTTTAAACCTAAACAATGGGTCGCAAAATAACCCAAATTACACGGGCCTATAAAACGATAAAATTGTTTAATCAGATTTCCCTTTGTGACGTTGAAAATACAAATCAGTTTCAACCTGTTTTAGTCAGCCAAGGGGAGCAAAAAAACAAACAAAGCTAACGAAATGCGGGGATATAGGGAGGGGGGGTCAAAATTATATGTTAGGCTTTCCAGCCCCCACTATAATACGGGTGACGAGTTTAGGTTAGGCATGTATGTGCATAGGCCGCACCTGGGGTGGGGCCGCTTGCGTGCAAACTGGTATAACTTCAACACACGCATATTTCTCTTTTATACGACTTTGCCCCTCTGACTTTTTCATCACTAAAAGTTTTTCCAGGCGTTTTTATACCTCTTGGCATTTTTACTTGTTGGAGTACAACATTTTGATACAACGCAGGACTTTTCATCGTCAGAATGGAAAAATATCGTCGAAATGAAAACAACTCGCATCCTCATTGGTTGAACCACTAAACGCGACCTAATTCAACCAATCAGCATGCGAATTTTTTCTGTTTCGACTATTATATTTTTCCATTCCGACGACGAAAGTAAAGTCAAAAGAGTAGATACCCTATGAAAATAAACTAAAAATAGCCAGCAAATGAAAGATGTTAAATTTTAAATTGCATGTATCTACGGTCGGAATAGTCTTGTTTTATTGTTCTGGGCCAACGGTACAATTTCCATTATCCCGGGTCGATGCTTTTCATTGGCTTAAAATCGCTGGCTTTGTACCGTTCGCCCTTAGTCAATGACTTAGTCCATTTCAGAAAACTGTCCCATGCAGATTTTTATGATTTTAAGTTTGTTAGTAGAAAAGAAAGAAAGAGCACGGAAATCGTAGGTCAACTTAAATTATAATTTAATGATTTCAATATACGTAGGTAGGTTTAAACATTAATTAATTTAGGTAGAGAACCCTTTACAAAATTTCACACCCATACCAAAACAAAATATCCTAAATAAAGAGAACTAACAGTCTAATACCAAATTTTCCACCCTTTAGGATCTCTATATTTGAAGAAGTGTTGTGGGGCTGAAAAGGGGCTAGTGTAGCTAAACCCCCGTGCGAATTCGTCATTTACAAACACCCGGGCTGATTTGATTTGCATGTAAAGCTCCTTGCAAAGGAAAGAGGGGGGGGGGGAAGCCGTCCATATGTGCAGCGCTCCCCCCACCGCATACTCACACTTGAAGCACTCCGCGTCTCGTTCCCAGAGGGCGGCAAAACTTTTTTATTGCACCTCCCCAAGTAATCACACAATAAACAAGTGAGGAACGGAGGGATGGCAAATGGCGTGGACGCGACATTGGAGCGAGGAGAGGGGGAAAGGGGGTGGTAGGGTAGGGGATCTTCTTGCCCTCTAGGGGTGTCTACATCATATTCTATCATCCTTTTATTTTCGCCTGTGGTCATTCGTGGATAAAACAGACACCAAAAAAAGTTTATGATTTAGGGAAATTCGTCGTATACACCTGTACCGTGTATGATGTTTTAGGATTTAGGGAGATGCAGATGCTGGTCTCGGTCCCGGACTCGTGGTCCCGAGGTTCGGACTTTTTTTTCTCTCTTATGGAACTATACATATAATTATTGCGAGAAAAACACATGTTAATAATATTTTTAATTACCTACCTACGAGTACATATTTCCAACTACCCGAAGGGTGGGGGTTGTGTGATTATTTACGCGACGTTATAGAAACAAATGGTGAAAATTGGTATACGTGATAATGAACGCTCTTGTTTTGCTATGCATTCTATACGTTTCAAAATTTCGACCATTGTCAGAAAAGTCCAATCTCGGAAAAAAAATCGTGGTAAGAAACTCAGCAAAGTTTTTGGGAGTGAGCCAACCAAAACCCCTGTTCTGAACGAACCGAGTCCTTTTAGGGAATGTGCCCTTAGGAGTAATCAGCAATACATGCATGCACTACGTGAAAGTAGCAAATAGAAAGGCGGAAAATGCGAGAGACCGAAAAACGTAATTTACTAAAAAGGGTCGACCAGATGAGTTTTCTCACACGGGGAGAAAATGAATGAACATGAAACTGATGAGATCCTAAGTCCCATTTACATCGGTCTCTATTTCCAAATTACCAAATCTAACATCCTAGAATCCTTCATGTAAAAACATGATATCGTGTTGGTATAGTGCCGTGAGGGGCAAAAAACTTGTCCATGCCTGGAAAACCCTGGAGCAGCAGCAGCAGCGGGTCAGGTCGGAGAGAAGTGAGGAATAATTCTATGGAACACATGACGAGGTATCCCGTCCCCCATCTCTCCATCTGCGCCCTCAGAAATGGAAATTGCAAATTGATGGAAATGCTGAAATTTGTTGCTCTCCAGTTTCAATGAGTTGGCGCTTGTCGTATTATTATACACCCTCAGGATATTCCCGAAATTCTCAATTTTTAAACAAACCTAACTAAAACGTTTTCCCCAGTTACCATGCATGGTTGCTTCTCACTAATTTAAAGGAAACCGATCAAATACTTAATTCGTATCAAAGTCCTTCAGAAATACAATGAAAATCCACGATTTGCAATAGTTGTTGGATAAGTTTCAATTCCAAACTTGAAATTTTTTATCACAGTGTCTAACTCCAAATACGTCTCCACTTTTTATCAAAAGATCCGCTCTATTATCCAAGAATCTTAATTAAATAATCTCTACAGTGAGTAAAATGCCGGGAGACTAGATTGGTATTCACCGGAAGAATGGACAAGACAAAAGGCTGGAGTGCCATGATAGAAGTCCAAATAAGTGGCTCTTGTCTAGCCCACACCATTTCCCCACCTAAGTATCCCCGTTAATAAGAAAGTAATCACGTAAAATTTATGCATTAAAACGAAATGAGGCAGGTGTGCCCCGGGCCTCAGACGGCTGCCTCACTCAACCGCGGAGAGCGTACTTCGAAGCTCGGAGACCATGTCCGTCAAATTTCAGGTAGATGGACGAACTCCAGGACAGCCTCTACCTCAACCCAACAGGCAGGTGCTCCAAACAAACAAATACCTGTACCTGACTCCCAAAAACTAATTATTCGATGCACCTGCATCTAACTCTTCGAATTTCAATCCGAGTTCTTTGTTTGGACCTCTGTTGCCCGAAGGGGGTTAATAATATCGTGGTCAGAGCATTTGTTCAGAGAAAAGACTATAAAACCACTAAGCAAGTTACCATGCGACATACCCCAACCTCACAACCTTAGTTTATGTAATTTTGATTGATGTTAGGTAGCATAATAAATCCACGTAGACACGATGCCTTGTGGAGTAAATCCCGCCCATACTTTGATAGTTAATATAAGAAATTAGAGGTTATAGACAATGACGGAATTCGGAAATCCGAGGAAAGAAATTTAGAAGCTCAGCAGACTACCCAAAACGCGGAATCATAAACGAAGTACTTATGTTTGGAACCTAAAACACTCCAGGTAAATAATGCCGCTCTCAGAGAGGGATGTAACACATGCAAGGGGCCAGGGGGTGTTCAAAAAATAATTACTGTCAAAAATGTGACAGCCTGAATTAGAAACACGAAACGTGAAATGACATTTACGAAGGGTTCTACCAAAATGTTTACTTTTCAAAGTGCCGAAAACAACAACAAAAAATAAAGAAGACGAATATATTAAAGAAACAAACAGGACGACATTCTGGGGTGGCTCAGGGTTTCAAAAGTCGTAGCCAAAACAAACAGGGCGAGGGTTCGAAACCCCCAAGGAGTTGGCGGCCGAGGCGCCCCATCTCTTTGGGATTCCTTAGGCGTTTTGTGGGGGTAGTGGGGGTGGGTTTTAACAAATAATGGTGGCTGTACCGCTGTACGTTGTTTAGTATGGGTGATCCGTAGCTGAGGTCGATATTTTCGAGATATATGGAGAGAATTAACATTATTTTCATGAAGGTATCAATCCTCCACTGCTGCTCTTTTTCTTTTATATAGCATCAGCAATTTCTGTACATAAATGTAATTCTTCCATAGGCTTTTCTCGCTAGCATTCTTATTTAGTGGCGCACGAATAGAGTTTTGACAAATTGCACTATTAGCTGTTGGGGTGTAAGGAAAGTATGCGCATGATAATGTTAAAAACAAATAATATGGTACCACAAGGACTTAAAAAAAATGTTGGCGAGAAGTATTTTAAAAATTTAAAAAAGGTTTTTGGCAGCGAAGCAACAAAGATGAACCAAATGGTGAGAGTTTATTGAGAAAAAACAAGAAAGTTTATCCAGGAACCATAAATAACGAGACTCACTGCTGGTGCTTCCAGGTACGCAGTGCTGACGGCCGCCGGTTCCACACTTTTTTACTTACCTAAAACAAGAGAAAAAAGTTAGGCAACTAATTTTAGTTTATTTTTTAAAGGAAACACTCATAAATTTCACTGAGCATCCCAAAAAGTACTTTCTGGAGTTTTTTTTTCTTCTGAAGAATGAAAAAAGAAAAGATGAAAAAATTCAAGTTTGGTCCTCTCCTCTCTTTCTTTTTCCAAAGTTTCAAATTTTTCCTGAACAATTCTGGCAATATTGTCGGAATGCCCAATGAGCCGTAACATTGCTTCACAATTTCGCAGGAGTAGCCCCAAAATATGATTTTCCCTTTCGCTTTATTAAGCACTTTTTCACCACTTCTATTGAAATTCCTAAAATAAATCTCATAAGTTCTGCACCCTTCACATCCCGACCTCATCAGTGAAAAATGGCCCGTTTCACTGCGCTTATAAGCTTAGGAACTGGACCTAACATGCGTGTGTAGGTAAGGTGTATGCAGGGCATGCAGTTTGTATGACCGAGGAAAGAGAGTGATTGCAGACAAAAACTATTATAGCTTACTTTTATCTATCCACAGCCACAACGAATTTAATTCATATACTCGTACTCGTAGGTGCCTATGGGTATACGTATGTTATTTTGCAATCTTTTCCAGCTTTTCCTGATAGAACGGTTATTATCAAGTTTTCTCTTATATTACTAGGTCCGGCCAACTGTGCTCAACCCAAACAAATATCCAAAAACACAAGAATATAAGATTATAGAAATAAACGTTCCATTGAAAACATCAGGGAACTTCCCTCGGGGGAAAATAGTAGGATCGACACAGCAGCACATTTGCAACAGCAATATACAGGCCGTCATGAAGAATTTCCTATTCAAATTTTACGATTCGAAACAAGGCGGGTATTTTCTCGTTACCGTAAGCCATAACGCGGTCATTGAAGTCAGGAAACTCAGGCCCTTTGCCGCAAAGTTACGATGCAATTGCCTTATTCCCGCCGTGCATGATGGGACGAGGGGTTTCCGAGTACTTTACCCGATTACAGTAACTTAATGAACCTTTTGCATGTTCCCTTTACAAACAAATTTTTATGAGAAACTTACAAGTAATAAAACACTACAACACAAAGTACGTTTGCAGTTTTGCACGTTAATTGCGTTGTTTAACTCATGGTTTTTATAGTTAGTCTTTTTATGCTTTAGTAGAAAGTCTTTGACACATACACCACAAAACTATTTTAGGTTGTTATTATAAATCTGAGCTTGCTTGATATGTGTGTAATGAGCGTCGGGTCCCCTCTCCTTCAGACAGAGACTAATATTTTTTACACATTTCTCGGCTGATCTGCTAGTGACCAACAATACATTTTTGTGCGATTATTAATTTAAATATAGTAAAAATAGAAGTGGATTGAGTTTTTGACTTTTTTTCTTCACTTGAATCATAGAATAGGGAAGAGTATAATGTTGAATTTGAATAAAAGAAACATGGCCTGCAAAATTTTGGATAAAAATTTTGACTCGTCTCGTTCATGGACATGGGCCCGTTTTGTCACTTTGTGACATAGACAGAGAATCATATGAAAGGTGACAAAATAGTGGATAAAAGGTTCTGTCACTTGCACGATTCTGGCGGCCCTCTGACCTTGGTTTTTGGTGACAAAATGCGTGAGATAATACACGAATCCATTGTTTTTTGTCACCAAGAAAATGGGCTCGTGACAAAAGA
>Ga0194135_10002977_pt1 | contig 10339 bp, 11 predicted proteins | sample LitLau_LLRF_2013_FD_134024 | JGI IMG/M metagenome (GOLD analysis project Ga0194135, IMG submission 134024) | Freshwater sediment microbial communities in response to fracking from North America - Little Laurel Run_MetaG_LLRF_2013 (version 2) | ecosystem: Environmental > Aquatic > Freshwater >... | reverse complement strand
GTATACGATTATGGAAAGTAATTTGTAGATTCCCGAAATTAGTGAGCGTTTATTCAGTGAATCAGTCCATCAATTTCTGAAATCATTCGGAATTATTTCAACTGATTGCACGTATAATATAATTTGGATTAGTTTTAATATCAGAATATGTCAATAAGTTGAAACCTTTCGATCTTTCAGCCCATTACACGCTTCTAGAATGTAATTCCCTTTTTTATATGGATTATTATTGGACAAACTGCCGCTGGCCATCTGCAATGTGAAATTGTCATTATATGGATGATATCGATCTGGGCTTGGACCTGGATGATTTGTCATGGAATTATTCGCTCGTGGTTATAATAAATAATCCTCGCCACCAGTGATTTGATTTGATTGATGATGATGTCGTGTGTTGACGGTGACTGACTGACGTGCGATGACTCTGGCAATTGAAAAAGAATGATTTTGATGTTAGGGTTGTTTGACTCGAGCTGATATTAAGATATATAGTTCAACTAAGACAAAAGTATTCATTATTAGTTAGTTGAATCTATTTCTTGAAATATTTTACATGTTCATTTGGTCGTGATTTCAGCGAGTAGATTCTGATACGATCAGTGGGGGATTGGCACGTAATTAAGTTGGTTAACTTATTCCTATAGTTCAACACTGCGTTTATATGCCTTGGTCGAGAAGTAGTTTGGTGGAGCGTGGAACTCCGACTGGAAAATGGAAAGAAAGTAAAGTGGTGGAGGCTCCAGTGGAAAGTGGATGAGAGGAGAGAGAGATGAAGTTCACCTCTTCTTCCTCGATTTGACTCGTCTCGGCTCCAGCCGAAGCAAAGTTAATTTATACCTTCCTTCTTTCGCTTGTTTATTCTGTGTGTCGTCTCTCTGGCAGTTGTCATTGCTGAGCTGACTGACATTCACCTTCAATTAACAATCAGCTCTACAAGAACCGTCGTCTAATCTTACTACGAAGGCCAAGGATGTCATTCCCGTCAGCCCCATACTGACATCTCACTTGGGAATTTCAACGGCCACAACTACGGAAGCAGACGAAGAGTATTCAGTTGCATGAGGTTAACTTTAATTTATTCAAGTTTAGAAAGTAAGTATGAGAGCTAACGTCCTGGAATAGATTCGATTTCGGTGGTTAAAACGGCGGCGGTGCTTAGAGTATTCTCTATATTGGTCTCCTTTGAGTATGGTTCTAACTACAGCACCGTCTGATAACGTATGTAAAATGAATGCGACGGGATTCCAAGTCCCCGTCCCCGTGGCTGGAACAAAGAGTGTGCACAATTGCAAGTATAATCCGAAGGAACTCTGCGACATTGATGATCTTGCCACTGCTCTCGTACTGGACCCTTACTTGGGGTTTTCCACTCACAAGATGAATATACGGTGAGTTTTGGAATAATACTTTTGTTTATATTTTAAAATTTAAAAGTACATTGTGTTGGCCTTAACTTTTGATTCTTTATTCATTAGTTATCGTCCACCAAAGTTTAATCGTCGAGGTCCTGAGGAGATTGTTGGACGATTTATAGCTCATCATGATCTCGAACTTGCCTACGAAGAGTTGGAGAGGGGTGGCTGGCTAAAGCGGTATCTCAAGGACAAGTCGGAGAGCTTTGTTGATGCTGCCAAGGAGCATGTGAGAACTCATTTCAACATGGGATAGAAATGCGATTAAGCTCAATGTAAAATAATAAGTTTTAACCCATTTTCAGGTATTTATTTATTTGAGTATGTTCAGTCCGACATCGGGATGCAAGATTGATCCGTGCTTCAGATACTCACTGGAGCAGCGGAAAGGAGCGAAGGTCTCAGCTACAAAACTCTGGTAAGGTAAATTTAGAGCGAGATCATGCCTACAACTGTTTCAAAAATGGAGTTTTCTATAAACATGGGGAACGACTGACGTTTAGTTTTGTATTGTGTAGGGAAAAAGATCAACAAATCACAACACTGGTGGGTTGCATTGCGGAGTTGACCCGTGATGAGGAGGCCGAACTCCTTCATCCTGGTAAGAATGATTTTTAGGTCATGTACAGCACACGAAAGCACTGTGCTCAACTCTGGCTCGGCCCTGCTGCGTTCATTAACCACGACTGCCGACCCAACTGCAAAGTAAGGCTGACATTCAATTCAACAATGTGAATTAGCTAATCTCACCTCCCCTCCACATTCAAACCATCATTTCTCAACTCACAATTTCTTTCCTTTCAGTTTGTACCCACTGGACGGGATACTGCATGCGTCAAAGCCCTTCGAGATATTCAAATCGGTGAAGAAATCACGTGCATGTATGGGACCGATTTCTTTGGTGATAAGAATAGCAGTTGCGAGTGTAGCACTTGCGAAAGGTAACTTGATTGAACCTTTGTTTCATTTTTCATCCTGTCTTTAATTTGAATGTTCATGCTAATGATCATGTAATTTATTCTTTTAAATGCAATATTAATGCTTCTTATCTTTGACCAGACGTGGCTGTGGTGCGTTCTCGGTGTCTCAAAAAGGAAAGGAGGAAAAGGGGTACAATTTTCGTGATACGGACAGTCGTCTCAACCGCCGCAAATCACAAGGTCAACCCGATGAGAAAGTCCTCTCGACCACTACGCTTATCGACGCCAAAGAGTCCAACAAAGGGGGAAAAGTGGAGCCAATCCCGATTGGAGGAGAGATGCCGGGTTCGAATGGCATTCCGAGATTCGAGGCTGACACCTCGGAGTTTACAAAATACAGTCCGAGGTGAGGATTCCTTTGAACTCTCGCTCTCTTTCGCTGTGGAACCACTCCCTCTCCGTCTTCTACTGTGATGAACACATCCACCCATTGATTAATCCCACTGACTACTTTCACTTTCAGTCTAATAATGAATAACCAATCTATTATTTTGCATCTCAGAATCCCAGTTAACGAACCGTTGTTTTTATTCCATTGTTTTGTAACCTTATTACTCATGCGATCCCAAAGTATTCCCTATTCTGTTTTCACATCACATCTTAATTACCTTCATTTTCTTTTCTCTTTTTGTATTTTTACACTCTTGTATTATTTACTTCTTTTGTTTTGAAATGTTATTTTCTGGTGGAGTATGAGTAATTTGGATGGAAACTTTTTTTTTGGAGACGTACATCAGTCCGTTAGGAGACCCAAAGGTCCACAGTGGATGTTCGATAAAATGAACTAATAATGAAAAAGACTGTTCTCTTAGGCTAAATAATTCCGGTTCTCAGACTCAATGCTCAATGCTTGAAAATAAAAACGGAACGAGAACACTCTGAACTCATTTTCAATAGTAATTGTATGTTTAAGTTACAACGGAGGGGCAGGTAAAGAGACTCATGAATTCGTGTTCTCTTTCAGTGTCACCGCACACCGTCCCTCCTCATGGGCATCCAATTCCAACAACACGAGTGATAAGCGACAGACGAGGGCCGCCACCTCGGCCCAAACTCGGGGCTCCCGGACATCCTCCTTCGTCACGACCGACGACTCATCCAATTCCACTTCCTCAAGTTCGAGTCAAAGCGACTCGGGAATTGACTGCCAATCAAATCACTCCCATACATCCACTGACCCCCGGCCACCAGCATCAACATCCACCAACCCAATCACTTCCTCCTCCGGGATCCGCCTCCGAAGTCGGAGAGTCCTTGGGCAAACCCCGTCAACCAGGAGCAGACCGCTTCTGGAACACCCGCCTGCCCAAGTGGAGACAGAACGAACCCCCATCCGAATGACATTTCGAATGAAGAAGAGGCGAGCTCAGGATGAGGTCCCGTCAAATGAATTCAAGGGATCCCCAACCCTAACTGCAGTCAAGGAAGAACGAGAAAATTCGACGGACCCCTTTGCCCCGCATTATGAAATTTTGAATTTTGAAGGGATTCACACATCACCGGCTCGAAGCCCTCCGACGACCTCGCCCTCCTGTTCCTTTCCCAAAAAGAAGAAACGGAAGAGCAAGAAGAAACGAAAGGCAAAGGACAGAGAGAAGGGTGATGATGAGGATGACGGGGTTTTTGGAATGGAGGAAAGTAGGAGTGGGATGAGGAAGAACGGGAAACTGATTCGGTTGATACTTGGTAAAGATTCCTGCACCATCAACATCCAACTTCCACAGGAACATCCCGAGGAACCACGCTAGTCTTATTAAAACGGCCATACTCGGAATCTCATGGGATTGTGTCCCCACTGACAGGGTGACATGGTCAACGTCTCTCCAGCAAACAAACCAACCCAAGTTAGTTCCTAATTACCCACTGGTGATGCATGTCGATGAATGATTCTCTCAGGAGCCGACTTCAGCATTCCCAATCCAAACTCAGCTTCTCGTCATGTTCGGTCACCAGCCAACCAGCCCAGTGTCGCAAACTGCCCGACTGCCATCACCATGCTCTTATTGTTGTCTAAGGATTCGAGGTCATCGCGTCCCCTCCTCTTTTCATGTTCTCCCATGTTCGTATTTGTAACTCGGTATTTTAACCTTACGAAGACCTTTTCTATTCTTAGGAATTTATTTCAACTTACGAATCAAAGACTGAGAAAGTTCTGGATTGAATTAAATCCCAAAAATACTCCATTTCCCGTTTCCATAATCTGCCAATTTCATTCATCATTCCACATTCATTCACAATTGGAAAGTTATCCATTATTTTTTATGAGAAATAAGGGCAAAAAAGGAACTGAGTTTCCTACGGCCGCACCATCATCCCCGGCCTCTAAAAGATCTAAGAAATAAGTGTCACGATTTAGAAGGAAAATGACTTGAATGAGAAACAAAACTTTATTTTGTGAAGAACATCAAAGAAATAGTTCATGTATTAACTGAACGCACGAACGAATAATGAATACACTGGAGTTCTACAACTTGAGCTTGGTCCTCCTCCAATGACGTCTCTTGGCGTTGTACCTGCATAATACAAATAGTAAAACATCAATTAATGGTCCAAAGGAAGACGGCTATAACAATTGTAGCACGTAACATTAACGGGAGGAAAGAGCTTGGGTAAGCTAAATCTTTGTTTTCCAAGGTCTAAGGACTAAATGGTGATGGACTATAGACGACTTACCGAATGGTATTTCCTGTCTTCATTCGAATCCACTGTGGAATGGGTCGATTCTGAGCCTGCTTCCTTGCTAGCTTCTTCTTAATTAAGAAGGACTTGTGCGAACTCTACAAAGGTCAAAGATATTCAACGTCACCGACACCGACTTTGACTTTAACTTTCTTTCGTTTGTTTAATAAGCTTATGAATGATATTAGCCAGTGCCTTACCATGACCGTTTAAGTGATGAGCAACTCTGTAGAGAAAAGTTGAATTTGGTAGTGAGTGAGTGACCCCTGGCTACCACGACGGTACGGTCACGGTGCAATTGCGATGATGCGGACAGCAATGGCAGGACGTTAAGTTTTCCCCGGCGGCCGAAGACAGTGCAGTGCAAAAAAATGTGGCTTTGAATTACAATTTGAAAAGAGAGCGCGGCGGCGGGTTCTCTGGGAAAGCTGTTTGAGAGATGACGCCACTTGTCGTCAACAATAAACGTCCAATAGACGCCAATGAATGGATTGGCGCATGAACAAAAACAACCTCAACAATCAAATTATTTCTTAATTCACAAAGCATCCGCGTTAATCAGAGTAATCGCGCTCATTGAGTTTCTGAATAATGAATTCATCCATCATTTTAGATTTCAAAGGTCAACTGAGTTGCGTTAGTCCACTATGTCACTTCATTAGCTTCGAGAATATTAAGACGATAATTAATTTGGCATACGCATCTCTGAAGGTCGAGAAACATCTCTGGAGTTCGCTAAAGCAACAAGATGGCTACTCCAAAGTTCGTGATTGTTGTTGTAATCCTACACAGGAAGAAGAGTGATGAAGTTGAGAACTGACTGAATTTAATTGAACAGTTTGGGCCACACTTTTTGTGAAAACGTAATCTAAATTTTAATTGGAGTGTAGGAGGAGGGACTCGGTATCAGGCGGGGAAGGAGATTAACAAAGGTGGGTAGTTTGTATTTGGACGGACATCTTCCGACGCCCAAAGAAAGACATCATTGCGAAGGAAATAAGAGAATTTGATGCCAAATTGGGAACAGTTCCTTAACCAACACGTCCTTGACCCAACAGAATTTCCGCATTGGGGTGATTGGGGCCAGGAAGAGTGGTAAGTCCCCAGTGGGATCTCATTTCTAATTATAGTTTCCTCCCAATTGGAATTGAAAACGTCCAGATGTGGATATTTTATTTTTGTAGGAATCAGTGGTTGCAGCTCCGATTGGAAACAAAGTACGGATCAAAGCCCTTAAACAGCGTCGTAATTGCACGGCCTGCCGAGATTCTGGAAGCGTTTCTTCACCCAACTATCGGGGTGCGTCCCTCGAATCTTTCCATTCTATCAAGATTTGACAGTTGCCGAGTTCATAGAAATAAATATGAGGACCTTTTGTTTCCATTTCCAGCATAACGCTGGAGAAGATTTCTATTGGAGCGAGGGAAGGTTCCAAATCTTTGTCATGGAGCGGAAAAGAGGTGGTAGCTTGAGCTACGATGTGCGGAGGTCAGTAAGCGGAAGCTAGTTGAGGCTACATGATTTGGCATAACCAATTTACCAATTCTACTCTTACGCTTCCAGACTCCCTCCAATGTATTTCCTCGCCCTGATTCACCGAGATCCGAACAGACCCGTCCATTTCCACGGTCAATGTGAAACCAAAATTACTTCTGGACAATTGCCACGAAGTTTTAATCACTACCCGCTTGTCCTCTGACTCATTCCAATTCCCAGACTAACAACAATTACTCTAGTCTACTAACAATGGAATCGTAGGACTCAATTAAATCAGGAATGCTCAATTAAAATTCGTCAAATTTCCCCATCCAAAAATGAAACATTCCCTAATCCTCCCGCAAATCTAATGCAGACCATGACTGCACGTCACACTCAGCTTCACTTAGAACGCCAGGAAGCATGATTGATTTGAATGGAAGATCAAAGAACTCTACCCGAAACCTTCCTGAAAGAGGGTCTTGGAAATATGGGTTGGTTCATTCAAATGAAGTTGATTGGAATCGAGAGTGAAAAGGAACAGGAAGTGACGCCCTTCAGGGTGAAAAGTCAAAGATCAACGAATCCCCAATCAATCCCATCCCCGATAGTTTAGTTGTTCATCTCATTCAACGGAACAATTATTTTATTGGTCTGATGGATTACTGTGTTGACAAACTTTCCTCCATTCCCATTCCGATTCCGAGTACAATCCTGGCTGACGGTCCAAGTACCATTGTTCTTGTGTTTCCTCTTTTCATGATCTCTTTACCCCTTCTCCGTCGTCGGTTGAACTTTTCCTTTGTATTTCCCTGTTAATTGGTGAAGACGTATGGTAAATACGCTTCAGCGCTTTTATTTTGGCAATAAAATCCAAGCAATGTGAGGCGGAGGCAACCCACTTTCGCTTAGTCTGTCAATCCTCAATTGGCAATTTGGAGAGGGAGGCGGATGAGGATGATTGTGGATGCAATGGTGGCCTGTTCCTTTCCTTGAAGAAAGAAATCTCTAAATTCCTTTCGTTTCATTTTCATACCCAACCATACCTCATAGTAAGTTTAGTTTGGGTTTAATTTGATTGAATAGAGCGTACACGGTTACGTAGGGTAAGATACCCCATCCTATTGTAGTCGTTAATTGTAAACAAGGTTGGGATTTGCAATTGCGGTGCAGTGAAACAAGGTGACTCGGATACGAGTACCAAACCGGAATCCACACCTACCCATGTCCATAACTTATACCCCCTGCCATGCCCCTGCCCCTCGCACTCAACTAACAAACTTCACTCCTGACTTGAGTTACTTCTGACCATTTCTAGTTTAGTACCTACAAAGTAAGGATGGAATCAAGTAATCAGTCACTTTAATCTTTTCCTCAACAGTTGGCTGGAAAAAGGAGGATTTCCAAGAACCATCAACCAATACCAACCAACTCCGTCGTCAGCCGTCCGTCCGCTCGCTGGTGTTTTGCATCCCTCCAGAACTCTAACCGGAAATTCCAGTCAGAAGTCTATCAAACTAAGGCAGAGAAAAGCGAGCAGGCGTTGGAATACCAAATTCAGGTAATTTATCTAAACTTGATTTGTTGCAAAGGCGGAGGGAGAAAGTTTCATGTTAACAGAAATTGGAAGCAATTGTTCCATATTTTACTCCACCGCCGGAATTGAGATGCTTGGGCTCAGATGCAATCTTTCAATCAACTCAAGAGCATTTCTCTCAAATTGTTTACGGATGAGGGATAAAGGATGACAAAGCAAGAGTGTGGGTAAATAGCGCATGGAGGGCTTTGATTGAGTACATGAGCGCCCTCACGTAGTCAATTGAATCTGATGGTCATTGTCATTCATTTCATTATGCTGTATAGCCCCACACAATCAATCTAACAAAGCGAGGTTATCCAATATCTAATAAATAACACACCCAAACCATCGACACTTTACAAGACTTTTAAAATACAATTGACAATTACGTGGCAATTTAAAAGTAATTTACAGGTAGGGAACAGGCACGCGCATCGCAGGCCATGCTTATAAAACAAGAACAAAAAAGGCAATATGGGCACGTGAATTCGACCTTCTTGAAATGAAGGATTCCGATTGGTTAATTCCGATTCTAAGTAAAGCTAAGTTAGTTCATCTAATGGGAATTGAAGGAGTCCTCCTCCTCCGTTGGTATGTCCTCTTGGGAGTTGATTTTGGATTTAGGAAATGAATTTGTCCGTTTCTCAGTCCCCAAGCACTTATGAGTGGAATGGGAGGGATGATTGATTAATTGATAATCAAAATTATACACAGAAAGAGAATGCGTGAGTGGTTTCTTCTGCCCGTATCATCCAGTATGCTTTCAGTTTGAGTCCAATTCGTCTGGAAGAGGCAAGTCGTGGTTTAGTGGTCGGGTATTTTGTGGTCCACTGACAAGATCGTGGAGTGGGCTATTGTAGCAACGAGCACACCTTCCAGACAGTTAGTTGCAGAATTCAATTACAATTAACCAATTGCGTGTTTCTCCATCCCAGAGGAAGAAAGTTATCCAATTGCTCAAGCAAAATAAGTGGATTTGATAAGTTCAATTCATTCTTCCTCGACGGCCAAATCTGAACCGACAGGGAGTTCTCCATCATATTCTTGATAATCCTGGTCAGGTAGTCAATTCCCAAATTGTCGTCGAAGTCTTTATAATTCTGTATTCTGTAGTAATCACGCCTTCCATGATTGATTGCATTTTGCAAGACAAAAGTCAGGCAGCAGTGGGCTTGTCAAAGTTCGAATAATGCTAATTCATCCGTATTGTTCACGGGCGTGAATCGTGTGGAAGCGCAAGAAGCTAGAATTGTGAAAAGTTCTTTAAAGGAGAGTTTATAAATCCGATTGAAATTCAGTAAGTTATTAGCTTACTGATTAGAATTAGAATTAAAAGTTATGGAATCCGCTTCTAAAGTTGAGTTCTAATTCCATTCCAAGCAACAACCGTGTTGGTTATTGTACAAAAGAATACAAAAGGAGTTTGCACAACACGAATGAAAAAAAGAACAAAAGATAAAATTAGATTTTGGAAGTGAAAGTTTTTTTCTTTTACAAGGACACACGTCGACACACACAGTACAGTCACTCACAATGACTGAACTAAGTTTAGTAGTTAATCAAACAAGCACTGAATGGTCCTCTACTTAACGTCCGGTGTGGCGTTCATGCTGAAGCTGAAGGTAGGGGACAGGGACGAAGGGAATTGATTCACGTTGAACGCTAAGGTAAAGGTATTGGTTACTTGACTACGAATTGCCTGTAATCTATTAACTAATTACTCATAATCATTTCATTACAGTTCCAAATCGTTCATCTTTCCTTGTACATTTTGACCTCTCGACACCTACACAGTACACACACAGGCAACTTGTCTAACCTACTTCTACTTAACTTACTCCACCTAATTGGGGACTGGGTTTTAATTATTTAGGAATGCTTGATTATGGAATTGACCTTTGCGGAATTGGGTGTAAAATCCTAACTAGAATTGAGCCTCGTGTCGTGTCCCGCCTCGCGTCTATTTGTTCTGTTGTAAAAATCTTAAGAAGTAATCAATCGTAGTTCTAATAATTTTTATTCTTAATTTTAGATTAATTATCTTGGTGGTGATTTGTGGATTAGTAATAACAGAGTCATCTCTAAGGATGTGTCCCCTATGGCCAGCTCACTATATACTCATGTACATCTTCATCCTGGGCCCGCTCTGGCTCCTCTCCTACCAAATAATTGGGTCCGCTGCTCAAATTGCGAACAGATGGGACGTAACCTTC
>Ga0194135_10002976_pt1 | contig 10339 bp, 8 predicted proteins | sample LitLau_LLRF_2013_FD_134024 | JGI IMG/M metagenome (GOLD analysis project Ga0194135, IMG submission 134024) | Freshwater sediment microbial communities in response to fracking from North America - Little Laurel Run_MetaG_LLRF_2013 (version 2) | ecosystem: Environmental > Aquatic > Freshwater >... | reverse complement strand
GTTTCAAAATTGACGAATTTGACGAATTGAAAAGTTTTGACTGTGAAGGAATAATTTGAAAACCGCGGCAAAAGTTTTCTCGATGTCGTCTCAACTTTGCCCCACACAAATCTGTCAGTTCTGAAGGAACAGGAAACTTATCTGGATTACTGTGAGATAGACAAACTTCCCGAATCTTGACCACTTGGCGTTGAACTCACCTCTCAGCTTCTTTTCTCACCCAACTATAGTTATGCCTTATCTTCCTGGATAACTTCTTGCGAAGAATATTAAAATATTTATAACCTACATAAAAATGCATGCTGATGAGGACAACGACGATGGTGCATTTAGACAGAAACACTCTTGTGAATGTGATCAGTCAACCGAGGAGATGAACCTGTGAATCTACTCGAGCAAACTCATGTAATAAGAAGGAAGAAGAAGAAAGACAGTTTGGTAACAAAAAATGCATTTCATTTCTCTTCAACCGAAACGGAAACAATTATGTGGAAATTCTCCTCAGGGAGAGTTTACTGTTTTCCGAGAGAAGATGTCTTTTTTCTTGTACAAAATGAGAGTATTTCGTATTCAGTTGTACGCGTATGAGTAGGTGAAGGTGGAGGGACGACGACGTTCTGTAATAAAACCCAGTTTAGAGCATTCGACGCATTCGTCGTAACTATATTGATAGTATTACTATTTAAAGAAGGCCATGAAACTGCTTTGTGGTCACTCTAAATTGTTAATGAAGCCTGGAAGTGTCCAGAGGTTGTGTGTCTTGGGAGGGCTGACTATTTGCTTTCTATTGTTTCTGGTGTTATCAAAAAATTATGATGGAGAGAGGCGGAATAATAAATATGGAGACGGTTTTGAGACTGATTCCTCGGCGGAAGTTCCAGCGAAGGCATTGCCATTATCATCGTCGAAAGACTTGAAGATTTTGTGTTACATTCTCCTAGACAAAGGTAAAATTAGAGCTGCTCAACTTCTCCAGGAGACTTGGGGCTCACACTGCAAGAAATTGGTGTTTTATGGGAATTTCGTGAGCTCCGAGATCGAAGTTACGAGGATTAATGTGACGGAAGGATACGAGTTCCTCTGGGGAAAGACGAAGGCTGCTTTGATCCATCTCAATGAACATTTCTCTGGGGTAAGAGAAATAATAAATTACTTTTTTGGTAGGATTGAGAGAGTGGGTGTGTGTGCGGGTTGGCAATAAGTCAGCAATAAGAAAAGTCTCTTTGTGTAGGAATTCAATTGGTTTCTGAAAGCAGATCTGGATACTTTTGTTCTGTTGGAGAATCTCAGAGGCTTTATTGCTTCATTGAAATCTGATCTTGGTCCAGTTTGGTTTGGTTACAAGATGAAACACAAGAAAATGATGACCCAGGTGTGTTGACTTACAAGAACAATGGTTAATGAATGTCCTTCATTGTATACTTGTCATTATTAAACAACTGCTTTTTTAATTTGAAAGGGGTACATGTCCGGGGGAGCAGGGTATGCTTTTAATGCAGCTGCACTGAAGAACGTGACTTCACTGTTGGTAAAATACTCTCAGAACGACTACTACCGCTATGAGGCTGACCTAAAGAAACCTGTTGGGTGTCGGAGTGCACAAGACGCAGGAATAGAAGATTTAGAACTAGGTACACTTCCGGTTTGAGTCTCCCTTGTTCAATGGCTGATTATGCTGACCTATAAAGTAATACGTAATATTTGAGCTGTTGTTGCTTCTCAGGGAGGTGCTTTATAGCTGCTGGAGTTCATGATATTCCTACTCAGGACAGTGAGGGACGAGAAAGATTCCTTCCGACCGCATTGTCCAAGTTGATGACTGGAGATCTCCCTAGTGTCCACTGGATTTGGAGTCATGCATGGAACCCAGTTCGTCCTGTAAATGCCCTCTCATGAAATTATGATGCTTTCGAAAACATTCTGCCGTTTATGCGCTTTAAAAACAACACTTTTGTAACATTACAGGGCGACAGATGTTGCAGTTCCCAGCTCATTTCAATGCACGAAGTCACCCCGTCTCAAATGAAGATCTTGTACTATCTCCTGTATCGAGTTGAACGAGTCCCCGAAGTGGGCTTTAAAGAATAATACGATGACACAATTAAATTACTAGACTGCAATCACTCATATGAAATAATACATTGAGATAATATTTATTGGTGCCTTGAATAAAACGTACGTGGGTTATAACTAAATTAATTCGGTTAATATGAGAATGAGATGATTGAGCTTGAACTCAAGTACAGATTTATGCGGAACGAGTCTAGCGTGTGATGAGAAGCTGTTGAAGATCTGATTCTGAGGACGCTTCACCTTCAACCTGAGTCACATTTGTATTAGATAAGTCACAACTGGATGAGATCGACGAGGCTTGTCGAATAGCTTGGATTTTTTGTCGCCTTCTATTCAGGACTTCTTTTTCAAGGAAAGTGTAAATGGTGATCATTTCCAGTGACCTCAACGCTACACTGGCAAAGAAGAAGACATTTATTTCAGAGGACTTGCAGCCTGCTAGCATCATTCCCATTAGTAATGCACACTGGGTAGATTTGTAGGCGAACATTGATGACAGCCAAAACTTGACCTTGTGTAGTCTTGTCTGGAAATAAGATTCGAGAATGAATCACGCACGTGGACACTCATCACTAGAAAATGAATCGGAAATTCTGAAATTCATATCGCAGTCTTACTGAAATTATCCCTTCTATGAGCGTTACTCCAAGAATCAGTTCGTAGACACTGAGGATAGCCAGGGTATTGAGCATTCCAACAACAACTATGAAAAATCGACCATAAAATACTTGATTAATGGAATTAGTTAATTGTCTCAACTTACTATCATCGCTAAGAAAGGCTTCAGGTAATTTGACATACTTCTTGAGCAGCGGAAAGCTCCCGGATGCGTATGAGTAAACAGCGACGCCTAATGCAGCTCCGACCTAATCGTGATGAGAAATGAAGAAACACAAGATAATCATGTAATTTCAAACACAGGCTTACTGGTAAATAGAAACTGGTGTATTGTAATGTGGGATTTATTAGTTTTTAGTTACGATTTCAACGATTCCAATTGCAATCGCACATTTCCGATGGTTAAGGCACCACGAATGAGGCTTACGTATCACAGGATTCGGAGGACTTGGATTCATTTTGTTGAAAGCAAAACTCAACAATAAAGACCGAAATTCTTGAATGATGGAAGTTACCATATAATTGTAGTTCAGCTTTCTGAGCTAATCCCGTAGGAATTTCCATACCAAATAAGACTTGTGTGTTTCAATTCTGATCCATTTATACTGTCCGCTATGGTTAACTTGTTTAGTTAGACCATACATGTAATGTACACATGAATGATTGAACCCACAAAAACCGAAACCGAATGAATCCAGTTACTGCTTATTGGAACATGAAACTAGGAAACTTACCAACGTAATGCAATAATTAATAATAATTACGATTTATTATTTACGCATTATTATAGGAGAGTTAATGATTAACTCGTGTTGACCACAGAAGGTCACATGAAAAGACTTACTCAAAATCATCTCACACTTATCGTCACAAGACAGCCTTCGTATCAGAATAAGAGTAAGTGTCAATAACTTTCTATTGTTACAATAAGGATTTTGTCCATGTGCAGCAAACATTTAATCGTGCATAGTATTTGTTGTACAATTCAGCAGCTATATCATATGCAGGAATATAGTCACTGAGAATATCTCGCTTAGACATCTTTAAAGTTAATATATGCATCTTGATCTGTGAGACCTTGTTCTTCGTGATGTATTATACTATACAGCTTGTTTTCCAGAGAGTAAATGTTTTGGGCTCCTGCCATAAGTAAATGCGTAAAGAACCTTTTTTGGTTTGAAAACTGATACGCAAGTAGTTCTTGTATTTAGTTCAGGCAAGTTGTTTTTATTGACAGATAAGTTTTGTCACGTAATTATAAGGAGAGGTCAAGAAGAGTCAACACAAGATAAAGCGTCATAATAAAAAAAAGTGTTATAGCTTGTATGCTAGCTAGTCAGATCACTTCAGATATCAGTGAGTCATTCGTCAGTGGTAAATAATTCATCATCATGTTTGCCATCTTCAAGCAACCTGATTCAATCGTCGGCTTGCAGTTCGACAGAATTTCAATTCATATGAGCCGTGAGAAGGAAACTGACTTGCAGCATGGGCTGAAGATTGAGTGAAAACTTGATGAGATGGTTATAATTAGACTCCGAAGATATGGACAGCTCTATAAATATGCATAATATGCAAATTTCGTCTGGAGGAATATCAGGAGGGATTTTTTGGCTCAACATTATGAACGTCAACTGCTGAATGGGTTAATACTAGGAAACTAGGATAGCATATTTTTAGAAAACTTTTTATGTATCTAATATAGAATCTTGAATTCATTCTTGAAATGAGAACATGTGAGATTGCGTGGGCAAGGGCCGTGAAACCTGTAGAGTGGTACAGATGCGTAAGTTGTCACAAATGCTTTCAATCTGTGGAAAGTACGAAATTACATAATTGCGATAGAGTGGACACAAACGAAAAGTAAGACAGAATTCTGATAGAATTATAACAAGCATTCAATACATGACTCAATTGTGTATAAACTCTGCTCCCATGATTTAACTATATGCACAATTACATTGCAGTGAGACCTCGACAGACTCTGAAGTAGGAAGAACTGACGAAGACCTCGGCGGTAGCCAAGCTGTTGGACTTCCAATAAAGCAGGAGCCAATTGATCTTGACAGCAATGACAATGATCAGACATTTACTGCAAATAACGATGAAGAAACAAATTCTCAGCCTACCACACCGGCTAGTGATTCATCTTCACCTCAGATTGATCGGAGCCAAGACCGTGAAAGTAAAAGTTCCTGCTATTTTTGCTTGAAGCATTTCAGATCCTCCAACATTTCATCACACTATCGCACTCACACAAAAGAACTACCATTCAACTGCGATAAGTGTGAAAAAGCATTTAATAGAAGTGACCACCTTACTGAACATGTTCGTAAGACTCATTACCTAAAGTTTGCCTGGCCCAGTCGAACCCGCAGAGCTGACAAGGTCCAGAAGAAGTCAGACAAACCGAATTCCTGTTACTTTTGCGGAAAATCCTTTTACAGTAGCTCTACTTTGAGGAGACACATAAGTTCGCACAATAGGGAAATCGTTTAATTAGAATTCAAACGTGTAATATGCTACATTACCTTAATTTAGCTTATGTGCTCTTGATTTATTTTACAGCAAAATGAAAATCGAAATTTATTCTTTTAATTTTTGAGAGTTCAATGAAGAAATAAAAACCTTCGTATGCAAATTGAGAATCCTATACAAATTCAGCATATTATTTGACCGGGTTTGAGTTTTCGAAAGTTACATTCATAAAAAGATTTCATGAGCGTCACTAAAGTGCATGTATTAATGAATATTACGAGTACACGCACAAATGTTTCCAAGAAGTTGTCTAGAAATGCGAAGATTTGGAATATGTCCATGTTCGGGAGAGAGAAAAGCTGAACGCGGAGTTCAACGCCAAGTAATTGGGATCGCAAAGTTTGGATATCTCCAGTAGTTTAGATAAGACATGCCGCATGAGCTTCTTGGGTAGCCGAGTGTCTAAACTTTGTACTTACCAGTGGTATTTGTAATTACGACACTGCATTTTCCTATACAGCCATAGATTTTCATATTTTACAGGAAAAGCAAATGAGGATTACAATGAGCACATTTTTAATTTTAACATGAGAGACAATGAGAGTTAAAACCCAATAAAAACCATCTTATTCAAGCATACATGCAATATTTAAACAAGGGTTTGATTCTTTCTGGAACGAATCCCAAGACTGCCATAACATAAGTGTCACAATCGTTCTATGGTCATGCTGACTAATAAGAGATATATACTTGTAGAAAAATATGCAACTATGCAAATCATTTTCATTATTGCTTCTGTGAGCATTGTTTCTCATACAGCCAATGCCTATAAATGTAGTAACTATAAACATTCATAATCTCTATACAATAAACCAATAGTGTACTATTTCCGATGAGTTATATGACTATTATTTAGACTACTCTAAATCCATTACAGGGAGTTTATTTAAGGCTTCTTGTATACAAGCCTATCTTTACTTCTCCTGTGTATGTGTAAGTCCTATAGAGTTATTGTGGGGATAGCCCGACGACGGTATGAGTTCAGAATTTATTTTAAGAAGTTATATGACATGTTATTCATACACTAACACGAGAGATATCAATAATAACTATTATTTGTTGTAGTCCAGTTTTAGTAAGACTGAGAGAGTGGAAAATTGGAAAGGTTGTCTAAGTTGCCTTGAGTAATAGGCCCTGTCCCAATGTCATGCTTTACATGAATCTTGAGACACAGAGACTGATACGAAGGATTTGAAGGACATAACTCCGATCCGAACTAACTAACAATAAGTTCAGTGTTGTTACTTGCATCTTCAAAATGACATTACTATCGCCATTACTCCTGGTAATTTTATGCCATCCTGTTTTTTCGGACGTGGATCTTTTGGTAAATCGAAAAAAAAATGTTTTTTAAAATTCAGATTCTAATCAAAGATTACTTTTTCTTGTAGGACAAAGCAACAGATGAAAATGTTCCAGTTGATAAAGACCTACAAACTTCTCTATTAGACGACAGTGATACAATGAATAGAGACCTTGCATTGTTCAACGACACTCTAAAGTCCATTGAAGCAGGTAAGCATTTCTGAAACAACGAAACTTACAAGATTTTTGGTGTCTGGATGAGTTTTTGGGGATAGCTTTTGCATAACATAACCTGAAAATCTGAATCTTGTTGATGATTGCGAAGATGACGCAACAAGAATGAATACATTTTCAAACTTTTTTTGATTGTGTTGCCAGCTGAGAAATATAAAACGTATTCGAACATCAAAGTAGACAGAAATGACATGAATAACTTTAATTTGCTTTAGATTTTACAAAATCGGGTGAAGATGACAATGACTGTCTTCCTTCGGATACAATCCAGACTTTCCGTGATGCAACAAACTGCGGAGCTTTCTATGAAATCTGCTCTAAAAACAACTCCGTAAACTTATCTCAAGATGTAATTGAAACATCTTCATCAATATTTTACTAGTTTAGCTTTAGTGAAGCGGTTCTATATGTACCTACATGAATTCTCAAATTACAGCTCAGTCGACTTGGTGTCCTGAAACAGTGTGAAAGTGGAATGCTGTTCGATCTAATTGATATGAAGTGTCTTCCCCCTGAAACTGTGGATTGCAATAGTGAGTCAGACCTATATTCCATCACTACCATCACGAAATATCAATAAAAGTTTTCCTATAATAATTTCTCTGTCTGTATAGTCACTGAGTTTGTCTGTCCTGGAAATGACGCATTTGTTGCTGATACTAAAAGACTTTCCTGGTTTATCGAATGTCACAATGATACTGGAGAGAGATCGAGACATGAATGCCAGCCCCATGGAACTGTCTTTGACTCTGAAACCCAAAGTTGTGTGAAACCTCCTCTCACAGAACCATTTTTAATAGCCGTCTTGAGAAGATTCGTACGTTTTATGATTCACACGAAGCATTCAATGTCCCCGTGGATTGAAGTAGGTGGAGGCAATAAATCGTCAAGTGTGCAGCATCATGCAGACTCCAGTGACCCCGCGGTATCGAAAAAAGCAGACATTCTAACTAAAACTGAAGATGGAGGCGATATTTCTGTAGAAGATCAAGCAGAGATCTTCACAACAAACACAGAATACATAATTTTGTATTACTCGGTGATAGCAGGAATTCCATTGCTCTTCGTTTTGCTCTTCTTAATTGTTACGTGCATTATATTTAAAATTTGCTGGAGGCCAGAAGAGTCTAAGGAATTCGAGTTTGCAGATGAGTTTTATCGCTACGAACCCAATGATTCTTATCTTACTACGAGAATGTGATTTACAAAATTTATTGCTCTTAATTGTTATATTTTACAACTTTATAATTAAAACAAGTCTAAAATTAAAGAATAAGTATTCTGTAGCTCGTGAGGTAACCTGAGCATTCATTTACACGCTTATAAAGAAACACACTGGGACATTATTTATAATAACTCGTGACCTTGAAAAGAATTGCACGGCTGGATTGGATTCAACTTTCCCAAGCTTGAAGACGTATATCGTTATTAAAATAGATTTAAAAGTATGATAAGTCAGCCGCACTCAAGAATGAATGAATCTATCACAAAGGTTTGCGTATGTTTCTTCTATCCTAAAATACATTGAATACTCTAGCCAATTCGAGCCATAAGTAAATGCATGTACAATGTATAACTGATTAAGACATATGCATATTATATAGATTCAATTGTTAGATCTGTTCTTTTCTAGCATAGGAGCATTTAAGCAAAAACTAGATCAGTAAAACACAACCACGCTCTCTTTCAGACTCTCATACCTTCGGATAGTTGATGCAGTATTATATATAGTAATATCCAGCTATGTCATTTCATTTTCGACCAAAAACTTCTTAAGTTCTGAAAGATACTCCAAAGGATACGCTTTCATATGAAGAACATGCTTCGTTCCTATAAAACTCTTCGAGCGACAAGGCACCCCGAATGATTCCCAAGAACGCCTCAGACGAATGTTAAGTTCTTCTGGACTTATAAAGTCTGTGTCAGAATAGATCAATAAGGATGGAACTGGCATGGGCTTACAATAAGCGTAATAGTTGCCCTCCTCCAAGTATTTAGTACACGAGTTATAAAACACTTTCATGTACAAGTCTACTAAAATCACAAGCACGTGCCTCAAAACTTTGGAGTTGGGGAATATGGTAAAGCCGATTCCTTTTTTACAATAATTTAGATCAACGACTGAATCCCAAATCGTACACCGAATTGTTTTAAAGAATTCTGCGACTTTTCCGGTAAGATCAAGTTCCATGTTTTTGATTAATCTTGACCAAACATATCCCCCAACCGAGAATCCGTGAACTACAGTTTTCTCATATTTGACCAGTAACAATAGTGGAATCAGCTCGTGTTTAATTACTTCCTCAAGTCTTCTCGGTAGTAGTACATCAAGTACATTGAATCTTACGGCAACTACGTCAAATCCATTATCGGTGTAGAATTTAGCGTAATTCTTTACGCCTTTGAGTTCTGCGTTCAGCCAACAAAAGATGATGCACACAGACCGACCTTCTGTCGGGTACTTTCCAAGATCCTCAATTGAACTCAGCACGATTTCGACATCTTCAGATGCGCTCATGAAAGTAATCGAGGTTGAGAGCTGTCTCGCAAAGAATGGAAATTTATCATAACGATAATCACTTTTAGGTTTCAGTTCAGATCCATTCGTGCTATTATTATTGCGGTTCGTGGACACCATTCCAGGAATGTAAGACGAAATAAGTGAAAAGACTGCTTGAAAGAATTCTCTCAAATTGAAATTAATAACCGATGTGTCTTTTGACATCTTTGAAGGCATATTTATCTGTGAAACGAATTAATTCAAGATCCCCAAATGAAGTTGCTGAATCTGAGAGCGAATTGTTTTAAATGAAGCTTGGGTGAGAAAGACTTGGAAGTTAATGTAGACATCATTATAAATCTGGATGAATTAATTTCGCAATTAACAAAGAACCCATCCAAATCTTAGCGTAGGGTGAAAAATATGAAGGAATAAAGGTTTCTTATGAGAGATATTACACTAATTATGTACTGAAACATCATCGCAATGAATATCTGTCTACTGATACGATTCACCTGCTACACATTATATACAAGTGTGAGAACTTAATCAGAAGATATCCATCGGCCTTATATACATATTCTCACACTCTCACACTCTTACATGATGTAACTCTCACACTGAATAAGTCACCTACTTCTCCTCAAGAATAGACATAGCAGGCCATGCAATATGCAACACTAAAATGGTAAGCATCGAGCTTTCTTCTCATATGATAATTCATATTCCGCAGAGATCTAATTGTAAGTAACTCAAGAATAATGTCTTAAAGGACTCTTTGGTAATAATGGTGATTGCTATTATGATTTATTTAAAATCGAATCAATGTAATGACCAAGAGAATGTAAGCGACTTATGTTCTTGACTTCATTCGTTTCAGAAACTCATTATAAGTATAAGTGGTAATCGATGACGGTCTGACTGAGAGAGAGCGACAAACGACAAAGTAGCTTAATACTGAATGGGTACCTCTTAATTGTTAGTAATTATTTTAAATTAAGTGGGGTGCATGTGTGTGGGAAGTGCGAGTGAAAGTATTTATTCGTGGAATGCCACGCCTTATAATCAATG
>Ga0194135_10002975_pt1 | contig 10343 bp, 14 predicted proteins | sample LitLau_LLRF_2013_FD_134024 | JGI IMG/M metagenome (GOLD analysis project Ga0194135, IMG submission 134024) | Freshwater sediment microbial communities in response to fracking from North America - Little Laurel Run_MetaG_LLRF_2013 (version 2) | ecosystem: Environmental > Aquatic > Freshwater >... | reverse complement strand
AGTTCCACCAGGTGCCTGTGAAACTGGCTCATCGGAAGGTGGTTTTGATGTAGGTTGACCTTGCGTTGGTGGATTTGACGGTGACCCTGAAAAATATTCACAATTAATATTTAGAACAATCGAACCATAGCTGGAAGCTGAATGAGCAACACCAGAATTGGACATGGTTTTCCAAACTGGAAAAAGAAGTCTTCCTCGTCATGAACATGAATATGAATAACTGATTTCGCAATTTATTAACCGCCAACTTTTTCACAAGCGATTAATTATTATTGAAAAGGGGATAACACGCTAAACCAAGGATCGTGTTATGGGCTCGGTTTGTTTTAATGGAGTCCGAGAATCAGAGATTTATAAAAACTAAAATGGTAGACTTGAGGATTTTTAAAGAAACAAAATATTTCCAGGAGCGACTTTTAGATCAAGCAAACTCTCCGTGTTACGCGTCCTATCATCGAGCATGAAAGCGTTACACTTTGGTATGGGTTTAGTAAAAATTACCTTGAGCCGGAACTCCTGGGATTTGTGGGACAGTCGGATATTGGGGATTACTGGGAGTTGCTCCGGGTGCTGGGGCTTGCGGAGGAGTGCTTGGATTTTGTCCAGGATATTGAGGTACTTGGGGCTGCTGTTGTGCAGGGAGTTGAGGTGGACCTGCTCCAGCTGGTGGATATGTCACTCCTCCTCCAGGAACTTGAGGTTGTCCAGTAGAATTCTGTCCAGGAAATGGAGGAAATTGGGGGAATGCTGGCTGTCCAGTGGGAAAAGCAGGAAGCCCAGATGGTGGTGGCGTAGGCGTTGCTGCGACGGGCTCATCCGAAGGTGGCTTGGACGTAGATTCAGCAGGCGTTGGCGGACTTGGCGATGCTCCTGCAAAAAATGATTTACAGTTGAAATGATTAGCGCCTCCTAGCTTTCTTCTTTATACCAAGTGGAAAATGTGGAATTAATTCAGTGAGCCCTCATACCTTGAGCCGGAAGTCCTGGGATTTGTGGGACAGTTGGATATTGCGGATTACTGGGAGTTGCTCCAGGCGCTGGGCCTTGCGGAGGCGTGCTTGGATTTTGTCCAGGATATTGAGGTACTTGGGGTTGCTGTTGTGCAGGGAGTTGAGGTGGTGGATATGTCACTCCTCCTCCAGGAACTTGAGGTTGTCCTGTGGAATTCTGGCCAGGAAATGGAGGAAATTGGGGGAATGCTGGCTGTCCAGTAGGGAAAGCAGGAAGTCCAGATGGTGGTGGCGTAGGCGTTGCTGCAACGGGCTCATCAGAAGGTGGTTTGGACGTAGATTGACCAGGCGTTTGGGGACTTGGCGATACTCCTGCAAAAAATGTTCAAAGTAGAAACGATTAGCCCCTCCCAGCTTTCTTCTATATACCAAGAATTGAAATAAAAGTGGAGTTAATTAAGAGAGCCCGCATACCTTGAGCAGGGAATCCCGGGATTTGAGGAAACTGATTATTTGGGGCTGGATTTGTTGTTCCTCCAGGAGCTGCAGGTTGTTGTCCTGGATTTTGTGGGAATCCTTGTGGTGGCGCTGGAAATGCAGGCTGCTGAGGCTGAGCTGGAATAGCTTAAAATAAATTATTCATTAGTTAGTAGTGTGAGCCTTTTCATTCATTGAAATTAATTTCGTAGCGGCATATTACCTGGAAACTGAGGAATTCCTCCAGGAGGCGGTGTGGAATTTGGCTCGTCTGAAGCGGAAGGTGTTGACTGTTCTAGAACAGGCGGAATCGCTGTTGTTGGGCCTGCGAAAAAAAAATTCACAAAGGAAAGACCTCGTAATTAAGTGTCAGGAAAACTATACTCAAATTCATTAGAGTCAGACTACTCATATCAATCAACAAAGCTTGCAAAATCAATAAAGAAAATGGAGTGAGCCAATATACCTTGAGCAGGAAATCCTGGGATTTGTGGAATCCCTGGGAATTGAGGGGCTGGCGGGACCGTTGGTGGTTGCTGGCCAGAAGGTGGATTTTGTCCGGGATATTGAGGGGGTGATGGGACCGCTGGTGGCTGCTGGCCAGAAGGTGGACTTTGTCCGGGATACTGAGGGGGTGATGGGACCGCTGGTGGCTGCTGGCCAGAAGGTGGACTTTGTCCGGGATACTGAGGTGGCGAAGGAATTGTTGGTGGTTGTTGGCCCGAGGGTGGCGTTGGTCCGGGATATTGAGGGGGTGAAGGAATCGCTGGTGGCTGTTGGCCTGATGGCTGTTGAATTTGTGACGGTGGGGTTTGTCCAGGACCCGGTGCAGCTGGTGGTGACTGAGTACTTGGTTCATCGGCTGGAAAAAAACAATCATCCGAAAATGTGAACTGATTTTCCCCAGTCTGTTTTCAAGTTTTTTAAATTAGAATTATACGATTGGCCTTACCAGGCGGATTGGGCTTAGCAGGTGTCACTCCAGTACTTCCTCCTTGACTCGGTACATTTGGAGGGGCGGAGCCTGGAACCGGACTTTGGTCAGTTATATCGGGGAGTCCCGAGTTTTCACCTCCTGGTAATGGATTACTTGCCGGTGGGACTTGGCTTTGACCAGGAACCTGACTGCCTGATCCAGGAATTGTTGGATTGCTTCCTTGTCCGGGAGCTTGAGGTAATCCTTGGGGTGGCTGCTGGCCTGGGACAATAATTGGATACTGCGGTTGGGCCGGTTGTCCGCTGGCATCAATTGGAGGTGGAGATGCTTCAACAGGAAGTGATGGTGGTTTTGACGCCTCACTCGGTGGAGCAGAGGTCGATGGGAAAGGAAAGCCAGGGAATGACGGAAGATTTGGGAAAGCGGGTTGTTGGGATACTGCTTCGTCATTCGGTCCACCTGGGGATCCTGTTGGGTTCTGACACCAAGCCACTCCAGGCGGACACTCGAACGCTGGGAAAAAGGGAGCCTTGGTTTCCGGTGCTACGGGAGTAGGCGTTGTTGGTTTCGAGACTATTTGGGCCGGCGGGGCTCTCCCCCCTAAGTCGCAACAACTTCCGAAATAGAACCGATCAATGCAAGTTCCCAAATGCGTCCCGTTAGCCTAGAAAATTAGACAGAATCCATATTCAATCCATCCTGGCCTGGGTGTGGGAAATCCGTAAAGGCCCAATTAGCCTTAATCTCCGTCCAATACTGACCTTCATGCAGTCCCATGCAAACATGCAAACACCCCTCGCCCCGCCCAAGTCCCGATGTAGTCCCTCACAGGGGATGTGGCGGATATTCCGTCCATAAGCATCTGTAAAACCAGAATTTGGAATTGGATCAGTATTCCTCTGGGTCGGAGATCCGGCGGCGGACTTTCCATCATGGTCGCCTTTCCTATACTTTTCAATTTAATTGATCCGAGACTCTGAGTGGACTGGGAGACTGTGATCAATTCGAATACCAGTATTTTCCTAACAGTAAAAATCCAATCAGTAGTCGGCGTGTTGTTGACGTAACGTCATCTTGCTTTTCGTCGGAATTGCATAACTGAAGCGCATTCACTAAATCCCATAGCAGTTGGGTCTTCTATACTTGTACGTGCTCTGACTTGACAAGTGGGAAAGGAGTCCAAAGAACCGTTAGATCATCGAGACCCGAGACCCACCCCCATTTGCATAACAATTAATCAGAGGATGAGCGTCTCTTCATCCTCTCTCATCTTTCTCAATTCTTTGTTATTAGTCCCATCAACCAAAGTCTCGAGAATGTCACCCGTCTTCCATTAAAATTTCCTCTTTCCGCAGCAGGTTGACAGAAAAGACCGGGTGCAACTGTGTGACAACATTTTTCATGGGGTAGGGTCCTTTCTTTCCCTGACCTGGACAAAATGATTCTGAATTTTCATCAACTGAAAATTCAAGATGAAAACACCTGTCGTTGTCTCCCTCGACCATCCAAGCCCAACCGGTTGCCTGTCACCGTTCCTGGGCTGAGAGCGTTTGGAATACGGAAATTGTGTTTTTGGAATCCAGTTTTTTTTTTCTGTGTCTTGGATTCAATTCCTCAAAAGTAAGTTCCTATCACCTATTATCCTCATTAAGACTCCTTCCTACCAAGTCTGTAATTTTCATCATGCTCCTGCGTTCGTTCACCTTTACTTCTCAACTCGCCTTATAAAAATCTGGGCAAAAATATTGTAGGCTGCTCCTTGTGTGGTTGTTGATGCGGGAAAGGTGCTGCCGTATGTGGTATTGGCAATTTCGCGAATCTCCGTCTCCTCCTCTTCGCCATGATGCGTTTTGGCAACTTATCTTTTATTATGAATCAACTTTTCCTTTCAAAACCGCAACGAGCTGAGACGGACTAATATGATTTTCCTATATCCAGCTCCTGCAGATCCAAATTTTCACGATTTTGGGGTTAAAATGTGGAAAAATTATTTTACCTCGCGTGTAGTAAGGTTTGAGTAATCTGGCACGCTGTTGATAGGGAACCGTGGAGGCTAAGGATAGTCCAAGAATCTGAAGTCCGACCACCGCTACTAGGATAGACGAGGACAAATTTGGCGTCCACATTTTATAATTGCAGAGAATGGAAATTTTGGTTTCCTCCCTTCAGCGCGTTTCGTCTGCGGAGAGCTTCAAAGCGACATCAGACTTGAGTTTTCTGCAAACAAACATCGGATTACAACGCTACGGAATAACTGAGAATGAATTGTGTTTTGTTTCTTGTTCTAAAGACACATCAAATGGCGGCTGAGCCGTTTCATAAAAGTCTTGAATTTCAGCAGAGACCCTTTGGAGTTCTTTAGAAAGGGAAATCGAGAGTATTTTTTATGATTATGACTCGTGTCCTGTTGCTACCGTGGACTTGAACTTGTTTCGTAATGAAATGATGGGAGAAGAAGATGAGCCAGGAAATGAAAGGGAAAAGACGCCTGTCATGTCATCTTGTTCGTTTAGGTTAGTGCTCTTGGTGATTATTACAACGAGTCCTGTTCCGGTATCCCCTATTACTTTTTACGGCCATTCACTTCTTCATTCTTTTGTCATCTCCCATTTTCCCATCCCATTTCTTCATCCTAACAAAGGCGGATCCCTAAACCCATCGTCTTATGAACCTTCTCAATTATCACCATTCAGGTGGAACCATGATTAGGAAAATAGAAATCCAGTTCCGGATTCGCTCTCTCTCCCTCTCCTGGAGAAACATTTCAAATTGCTCTTGATTTTTATTATTGGGTAATTCAAATAAATTCATAAAAAAAAAATGAAAGCCAAGCCAGGAAATCCCTTGTTGGAAGTTTGAAATTGAATCTGCAAGTTTTGTTTTCCTGAGGAGAAAACTAGTTTCCTACGATTTAAAGTCGCCCCATTCCTCTCACAAAATCTAACGATCCCGGCCCGGGATCGTAAAAACAATTAGGAATCAAAGGTTGACTTGACCTAGACCTTCAACATGTTTATATCGAGACACAAAATCATCACGGATGCCAATAATCTCCATCTTCTGCATCTTCCTAAACCGGCGTGAGCCGTTATGGACGCGAGAGTGCTCAAGATGGAATGAAAGATTTTAAATCTGAAATTACGACTTGCTATTTATCATCCCTGCTAATTTTTCCTATTCATTGGACATTGCCTCTCCGTTTCCTATTGGTCCGTACTGGGTTTTGGATGATGATGAGGATGACTGCGATGACAGGAGGAAAGTGTTTAGTGTGGATAGTAAACTGAGATTCCCGTTAGACGCTGAGGAAACAACAGGTTTGGAATCCCATGACTCCCAGGTACGCTCTGCCAGAATCTATTGAAAAACTTAGCTGAAGGAAATAATGGGAAAAGGTGAAACAAGATTCCTACCCCTTTCATCCACAATAATAAGAAAAGTAGAAGCCGATTAACAGGAAGGGTTAAATAACTTTGGAAAAAGACAAGACAAAAAATTCCTGATCCTAATCTCTTCCCCTCTCTTCCCTTTACTACGTCCGCCCAAGTAGTCACTCCTACGGTCTTTGAACTTTAAACTCATGCCAGACTTTGTGTGACAGGACGGTCAAGTAGTAGGAAATTGGAATCTGGATTTTATGAAACTTACTTTGATAATTTAGCCCAGTAGTCGGAATGCAAATTCTCCGGCCGGAATCCAGATGAGGAAGAGGGAGAGAGAGAGGGCGGCGTGTGAACTTTCTCCCGGAGAAACACACAACGGAGGTCCAGCAAAGGGTAAGTTCGGCACAACTTGTCGTGGTGACGGGAATCAACTCCTACTGACAGACAAGACACCGCTTCCTCCTACTACAGGAATCGAATTGTGGTCCAAACTTTGATTGTTGTGCGGAGATGATGTTCCTTGGTGATTGTTGAAGATGTAGTCGATCGGATACTGTTGAGGAGGGAGCAGGTAAGGGAAGGTAAGTTCAGGGAAGACGCCAAAGTGAAAGAGTTTTATTGTCTCCCTCTCCTCCTTCCTTCCCTGTTTAGTTAAGAAAGACCGACGGACGGAATACAGGCAAACTTTAAAACTTATGGAATGGAGGACGGACGGATCAAAAGCCTCCCTTTCCCTTCCATGTCAAAGTCAAAGTCAAGGCAGCCAGCCCCCTCCTTATTTACACCTTTGGAATTAGCATGGACTCGACTCCTCTCGAACCCTTCTTCTCCCGGTTCAGGGGGCATTTTCAGGAAATCCCCACCTGGATGGGTCAAAGAATCAAAATCCTTTAGGACTAGAGGTATTCCCAAGGACTTTGTCAGAATTCAACAGACAAATTCAGCACCGATTTTCCATTGGCTAGGAATGGACTAGACAGACACACTAACCAAGGTTGTGAGGATGAAAAGAAAATCTGAAACGGTCATAACATGAAATTCGGAAAATCATGTCATGATGGGATGCCGTCATCAATCTCGGCCATTAATGATTAGGTTTGTTGTAACAAGCCGCAGATTGCTTAGGGTCTAAAATAGCTTCAACTATTTTGTGTTTGAAAATAAATTGTGGATTTGGAAGGATTTGATCTGTGGATAACAGAGACTTGGACAATGATGGCTTTCTTAGCGAGCATCCGAATGTTGGGGATGATGAATGTGGGTGTTGGGGAAGAGAGTGCTGGTAAGTGTGAGTAGTAAGTGGTGAATGAACTCCCGTAGCCTTGTCCTTACCTCCTTCCGTCCACAAAGAAGATGAAGAAGCACAGAGAGACGTTTGGATCGAGACAACAATGCGAACTTCCCCAAGACCTCTTACACCTGCCCAATACCATCCGAAATCTTCCCCTTTAGCTTCAATTTGCAATTCATCATCACTTACTAACTGAAGATCGAGTCAGACCTTCCTGAAATGCAATCAAGGGGCATTGTCACTGTATCACGACAAAGGCATCACGCTGCATCATTTTTTTAAACTTGATGAAATTTCAAAAAGTCTCTACAAAATTCCAAGTAAAACTTTCAGAATAAATATTTCTGAACAAGTACATTGAGATATAGATTCTATCCTCGGTATCTTCTCTGTCCTGCGCTATCAAGCGTCTTTTTTGTCCAGTTTACCCATCGTCACAGCTCACAGGATTTTAATTTATAAATATGATCTCAAATTTGAAAGGTTACAAGGTTTAAAAACAAAGGAAATTTTAGCACGCGAATCGGAAGAAGAGGAGCGGAAGAGAAACAAAGAGGAGGATTGGACCTGAGCGAGGAGCCGATGTCCCTGATTCCAATTCCTCATGCTCGGGCCCTACGACAATCAGGGTCCCACCTCCGCTCCCACCACCACCTCCCCCCAGGGCTACAAATTAAGGACACCAATTTATTTTAGTCATCCAGTGAACTCCAGCTACCCTACTTTTCCTTTACGTTTACGTACACGTCAGGCCGTCTCCCTTGTTGCAAAGGCTGGTCCTGCAGTGTCGAATGAAAAAGACGTGATGAGCATCTTCAACCACTTCATCCAGGATGGGTGGCGGATCCCCTCCTCCTTTGTGACATCCGCGTTGGAAGCTCACAATTTTATCTAATGAAATTTTGAATATTTCACATAAATAGACATGCAATTTAGGGTGTTTTGGACTTTGGACGTGTTGGGTTTGAGTAAGTTGGATTTAGGGCAAGGAAAGAAGACAAGATGGGATATACCAGGGATTTCCCTTTCTTCCTGCCGTCTAATCCAACACCAGCCATCAACACAGGGAACAATGTTTAGCCCTGACACTGCTTCAGGATCATTCAGGCAAGTGAGGTCATCCGGATTACTGACACAACTGTAGCATTCCAAATCAGGATATTGGCCTTCGTGTCGAAATTTAAAAAAAAATGAGATCAATTAGAGGAATAAAAATCAATACAGCAATGCAGCAAGTGTAGGAGTTTAAAAGGAATTCGAAAATTCGATAGCCTACCTTCTGTCCAATTAGAAAGGAGGAGGAGAAATAATACTGAAAAAACCAAATGTTGAGCCATGGATTGGAAATTCATAATTTTTCTAATGAAAGACTCATTTCTGTACCGATGGTTCCAATGATGGACGTACACGTAATCTGTAATCCGAGTGACGTGAAATATGGAACAAAGCTTCTTTTTATCTAATCTCGGATTGATGATGTGCGGGATGATAAGAGATTGAATTTGCAAAGGCATTCTGGTAAAAGAAAACCGTTCTCCCTAAAACTGAATAAGATCAAAATGAATCCCAAATGTACAACTATAATTTCTGATTGGTTTCACTTTCAAGGTCCAAAAGACAACTCCTTTCATCTCAATGAACTTAATGCTTTTATTATTATTATTTTTGGTCGTTGTAATTTCTGCAAAGCCAATGTTCTGTTCTTTCATTTCTTGTTCTTGCTTACACTTTCGCTCTCATTGTACACCGAACGCTCGCCGAGCGGAGATGGACGGGAGGAATCTTTATTCTCTGACGTCAGAAAACGGGCTACCGGTGGTGGCGGTATTCTTCCGAATTCGGTTTTTAATTCAATTACTAGGGGTAGGGGTGACAATTAGGAAGGATACCAAATATAATTCCCCTACAGAAACGTTGACTACTTGCCATGTGCCAAGGAATAAGTGAAGACTTAGAAATTGGGAATCGGGAAGATGTCATTCCGCTCCAGGGAAGTGTAGGGACTCTGCCAGTGCCAGCACCCTTAATACTAGATGAGACCAATCAACCAATAATTTCCAATAATGAATTTGGAATCTTTGGATTCGTCAATCCCCGTACGTTTGTCCTCCATCCCACATTTGTCTACGCCCTCTTTCCCATTTCCACTTGGATTGTGACGTTTCTTTTATTTGGACAAAATGCAGTTCCTTTCCGCCATCAATTTGATCCAGATCAGGAAAGGTAGGTAACTCCCTTGATTTGATTAGTTTGGTAACCACTTTGTTGCAGACAGGGTTGGGATACTCGGGATAAGGTAATTTCTTGTGGTCTGTACAGTATAACGCTTTGATTTTTAGTTGGGCTGAACCAAATGACACCTCCATCCCAATCCCATCCCGTGGAAATGGCTCTCTCTTTGCACTCCTCGTTATCGAATTCAGTGGGCTTGGAATGGGTATACAACTGCTGGACCCCAGCGGCAACTATTGGAATTAACCAGCATTCTGACAACTTCCTAACTTCCGTTGGTAAATTAATGTATGCAGGACTCATTGCTGAGAAATTGGGAGTTCCGGAATTACTTGGCATGCTCGGTGTTGGAATTATGATAAGAAATGTGCCCCAGCTCAATACTTACGTCGGATCCAATATTTCACAGAAATTTTCAGCTCCAATTAGGTAAGCCAGTTAATGTTTTGAGTTGCAAATTTTGTAAATTCGGTTTCAATGAAGAATTCGAGAAATAACCGTATTGGTATGGTAATTTCAGGCAACTCGCTCTCATTGTGATTCTCATCCGTGCCGGGATTGGCCTTGACCCAAGCTCACTCTCTCGTCTGAAGAAGACTGTTTTCCTGTTGGCTTGTTGCCCTTGTATTGCCGAAGCCCTTGTGATGGCTCTCTGTGCCCATTTCATTCTTGGATTCCCATGGGCTTGGGGATTTCTTCTTGGATTCGTCCTGGCTGCCGTTTCCCCAGCAGTCGTTGTCCCATCCTTACTGAAACTTCAGGAAAGAGGTTACGGCGTGGAGAAAGGGATCCCGACCTTAGTCATTGCTGCTTCCAGTGTAGATGACATTTTGGCCATCTCGTTATACGGACTCTCCCTCAGCTTTGCACTCACCGGAGGAGGAAGTATTCTCGACTCCCTTATCCATGGGCCCTTGGAACTTCTCCTGGGGCTGGGATTCGGGGTTTTCTGGGGGGTCTTGGTAGGAATGCTGCCAAGCGGCATCGGCAGCGTTCCAAGAGAAAGCATACTCGTCCAGGCCTTCTTTCTTTGGAGCGGTGGAGTTGTGGGAGTCTTTGGATCACAGTACATT
>Ga0194135_10002974_pt1 | contig 10348 bp, 11 predicted proteins | sample LitLau_LLRF_2013_FD_134024 | JGI IMG/M metagenome (GOLD analysis project Ga0194135, IMG submission 134024) | Freshwater sediment microbial communities in response to fracking from North America - Little Laurel Run_MetaG_LLRF_2013 (version 2) | ecosystem: Environmental > Aquatic > Freshwater >... | reverse complement strand
GTCTGCTCTTGTTTCGATTGCCTACTATTTCAGCAAGCCTTAGTTAATAATCGCTTACTCTTACCCCCTCATTGCATTGCAAAGGTTGTATTTTTCATGTCTTTACTATGAAATTCTACGAAGTCATACCGAAGATTGGTGCCTTCTTTAGGTAGTGTCGAACATACATAATGGCGTTCGAAAATAAAATATCTTTTATTTTCATTATTACCGCAAATCAACTAAGGGGAAAGAGAACCGGGTACGACCAGACTATAGGTGGGTACTTCGTATTTACTTGACTAAAGGTGACTTTTTTCAGATGATGGAGACAGTCTGGCCGTCCGGGACGTGAGCGATCTTGTGCAAGCGCAGTTCGCCATTATAACAGGCGGCCGCACGGAGTCAGGATGTCCACTAATCACTTTCCCAGACATTGGCAATTTTTCTAGTCTTGGCGATACTGAGTATCGAACTCTAATGCTGTACCTCACGTCTGTTCCCTCGTAAGTGCTCATCTTAAGCTGCTATTGGGATCACTATATTCTAGTGACCCATCCTTTCTGTAACCCATTGCAAAATGGCGCTACAACCAAGTGGCATGACTTCGTAGAGTCAGATAGTAGCTAAGTCTGTTAACAAGTCATATGGGCAGTTGTGCGTCGGTCATTTAACTAGTTGGGTCCTTGCATGGTAATTTCGTTTGGCCCTAAAGTTGTAGGTTATTTTTCCCTTTAAATTATTTCAATCCTAAAATTGGCGCGGGGTCTACTTTCTATATCACTAATTTGTTATGGCGGGGTCCAGTTGTTAGTCATGTATATATTCATATTACCTACTGAGAAAATGTTATTTTTTCTTCAGAATGCAAGAAGCCGACAAGGGATTTGTATTGGTGATTGATCGACGAAAAGACGGTCTGAATTCAGTGAAACCAACTCTACTCAAACTGTCGGTGAGTAATATAAAAGGATACATTATTTAAATACAGTAATATAGGAACTCTGTCGTGTCATGGTGCATTGCTGCGTTCACAGGTGTCGTGGAACTAGACTCCGTCGTTACGGTTAAATAGTTTCCCGCCAGAATCGACCCCTGTGTTGTGGGGCGTCACTATGGTAACTCGTAAAGGGGTGACGCTACCCTTCTGTAATTCAGCCATTTTCTTGTGTGTGCTTGCAGAGTTACTTTCCTGGGATCGTTCATGTGGCATACGTCCTGAGGCCTTCTGGTCTTATTAAAAAGACTATATCTGATGTTCTTAATAAATTATTTAAAGAAGATTTCAAATTTAAGGTGAGTTTGTCCTCTGTTAAAAAATGAATCATCTGTTTAAATATGGACGTAAAGGGTAATGAACTCTGAGACTTGGTCTATTTTAGTCTTTGCTTTTAACTTTTAAGTTGCCTCCACTCGTCTTCTCAAAAGTTTGTGTCGATGCCTAGTTGTTAGCATTATTATTGTTATTGTTTGACCTCCAACATACAATGAAAGCAAAATAACTGGATTTTTGTATCATGCAATGCCCCCATTCTGCAAAAAAAAATCAACCCAGTGGAAATGTTTATTTTAGACTACTGTGCCCCCAATGCCACTAATATTCAAATTGGTATTGTTTTTTAGGTAGTAATTTGTAACAGTATTGAAGAATTGCATTCGTATATTGACAAATCGCAACTGACCCCTGAACTGGGGGGCAGCATTCAGTACAATCATGACGAATGGATCCATGAGAGGGAGCAGTTGGAGCAGCTGTCCGGGGTGATGCGCGATGTCAGCAATCAGCTGGACAGCTATATCCGGAGGCTGGAGGACACTCCTCTTCCCACCGATGTCCACGAAACCCAACTATTAATGGAGACCCAGGTATTAAGATCTATCGGAGGATTGCAAAGGAACTTCCTCAGTACTGGCCAGGTTGTTGTGATGGGGGCAAGTCGCCAGTAAAGGCCACCTAGATCTGATGGCTAGCTTACGGAAAGCAGTTGGCCTATACTGGCGTCTGGCCCCATCACTTTAGTCTTTATTACTACGCATGTTCTCGTTTGATATTATGGTCATAAGTTTGACAAATAAAGTAGAGTGGGTGGTTCCCATTAGCCTATTTTTCTATTTCTCTACTATTTCAAAAAAAAGAGGAAAGGGTTTACTGTTACACATATTGGGTGATAGTTTATTATAGACATAGAAGATAAAATCCTATAGCCTAACCAAACTTCTGATGGCTTCTTCATAAGGCTCCGTGTATTTTGTAGTTAACAAATGTCTATTCATTGATAGGGGTGTAGGGTAGGTACACCGAAATATCTCACTATTCTTCGAGGACGAAGCTGTGCAAATTTTATATAATTTAATTGGCAGTTATGTATTTATTTATTGAAGGCGATGGTTTTGTTTTAGGAGGTAGAGTATGCTGAATTGAAGGAAGTGATTTTGGATGCGGCGAAAAGGGGAGAGACATTACTAGAAGTGTTTCGAAAATCGCCGCCGTACCGACCTGGAGATCCCGCTGGGCCAGCACCCCAACCTGACTGTGATAAACTTAGCAACGTGGCCGCCGTTGAAAGGTACATTTAATTGTCTTCTGTTGCTCCGATTGAACTGGTAGTATAGATGTAAACGGTACACATGTTAAGCCTAAAATTTTAGGAATGAATTAACTATTTACTTTGCATTATAATTCATCCTTACATTCTTCGACTTAACGTGAAAAAGTTTATTAGGAAAATAAGAATCAAAAGATTGGGAAAAGGGAAAACCTTAGAACAACAAACCGTCTGGACCACAGTTTCGTTGGCACGAACTTTATGAATCAGAAGACATTATGATCGAAGACTCGTGAATACCGCTCTAATTTATTAAATTAAACCCTTATAGCTCCAGCAGATACAGAATAGAAGGATATAATACTAAAAACTACAGGGAAATACTGAAAAAAAATGTTTCCTATTTTCAATTTGTATTATAGATTGCTAGTCCAGCTGGAGGAGACAGAAAGGAGGTTTTCTGATTTCCAAAGCACGCATGCGCAGAGAGTTCGTCAGCATTTAGAACATCGCTTATTTCTGCAAGACGTCGTAATACTACAGGAAAAATTCCAGGATCATTTGGCTGTTGTTAGTGGTATGGTAGAGATCGGAGACACCGCTGATCGAGTCGAGTCGCTCGTTCAAGAAACCAATTGCTTCCATAAGTTAGCCATGGTAAGACACCAAAGATTATGAAACCAACATTGAAATACCTATTACTAATTTTCTGGAAAAATAGGGTACTTGCATGGAAAAAATATCCAATTTTTTGCGATTATTGTGTTTAGAAGATGAAAAAAATAAGCCCTGTGCAAATAAATAATATATATTTTTTTGAAATGGTTAGTTTTTTCTAAAATTTAAAACGTTTCCCCAGACTTTAGCACGGGAAATTCCATAAGCAAAAAAAGTTTTTGGTGCATGTACCCAATTGAAATTAGAAAACACATGGTTATATTAGGTTAGTCAGAAGTTGACCAACCTTTTTACAGGCATGGTCTCGGTTTCTGTGGAGAGATGTCATTTTGGGTGGGAACGTGCCAACCATAGATGCACATAGGACATGGAGGGTCACGATAATTTCACAAGATTTCCTTAGTTAAATACGAATAAGTAACAGTTGTTTATGTTTTATAACAAACTGTGGAATTTTGGTGAAGTCATAGTCTCCTTCCGTTTCTACAAAGTCACATTCCATTTATAGTTTTTTTTTTTGCCTGGCAGCTCATATCACCATTATATTTTATGCAATGCATCCTACTAATTAATTATATTTTCATTTTTAGTCTGATATCGAACGTGCTGAGGAAGTAATTGGTACGGGTCAGCAACTTTTAAAGTCCCGTCAGTTTTGCAATATGGATGGTTTACAATCCGATTGTGATTCATTGAAGAAATTGAGTATTATTTTGACTGAACGTATTGAACATCGACTGGAAGGTCTCAAAAAACATCGGGAAATTCAGGAACTTATTGATACGGTACGTAATAAATTACACTTTCTTACCCTTTTGAAATGAAAAGAGGCGACACCCCATTTCTCACTCATAAAGGTGATATGACAAAAAATACTAAATGGCCTGTATTACACGCTACCAATTTTACGCGATTTTTAAATTCGATCGAATATGGGTAGTGACTATTCGCAAAAATCATCGACCAAACAATGAAGAGATTACGTGTAGAAAAAATTCTTCTGATTTAACAAATAACTTTCGTGCTAAATCGTCGTCCTGTTAGTCAAATGATGTTAAAATTCGATCTAATAAAAATTGTAGCGTATCATCCAGGTTTATGATAGACTAGAAAAGTGAGTTCAAACCCCTCGGTATTAACCAAGCGCCTAAATTCTGTGAAATATGCTTCATATTTGAATCAAAAAGGGGGTCATTAATAATTTAGTATATAATAAATTACTAATTTTAAGAATGTCGTAAATTCGAATGGGACTTGAATCCTGATTAACTGAGCACTGTCTTCTTAAGCTTAACGTGAATCCCATCAATAATGGTACTAACGTTAAGCCTAAGAATGTGGAAGCATGTCAGAATGTAAGAATGAATTTACGATTACTTTATTTTAAAATTCATTCTTACATTCTTCGGCTTATCGTGAATACCATTATAATTTTTTGCCGTAGATGCTATTGATCTTAGATTATGTTCTTTGATTGGTAGGCAAATCTTTGGTGTGCGCAAGGGGTGGAACTGCTCTCCGGCCAAGCCGTAGACAAATCCGCTGGCCAGGACTTAGTGGAGAAAGCCATCAATGATATTGAAGAGTTCCTCAAGTCTGGGGAGAGGCTCGAACTCAATGGACCCGGCGAGTTGTTCCGCGACAGTATTACACCCGAGACAAAAGCGCTAGTCACACAAGTAAGCACTAAGCAGTTATTTAATTTGATTATCACAACTGCCGCCCTAAATTTCGACGTACAAATTAAGTTGTTATCCAAAGCCCGCCCGTGGCTGAATAGCCATTTGGCGCCTCGCGGCCCAGTAGGACAGCAGGGCAGCTTACTTCTCGTACTCGCAGATGGACGTCCTTGTTCCAGCCAGAGCGGGGCAGTTGAAGAGGTGGGATAGAACAATATTGCAGCCGGTGGTACATAGGGGAAAAGGGGGGCTATCATTGTATCAAACCTCCTTGGCACTAACACGCTTCGCTTATTTTTAGATTTTACAAAGGATCTCAGATGTGACATCAATGGCGCAAAAACGTCTCTCTAGTCTACAAAGTCTGATTGCTAAGAAACCTGTACAAACCGTCATACCCGAGCCCGGTGTTCCTCTACAACCTGTACAAAATGCACCTCAAATGCTCAAACCCAAAATACTTAGGAAAGCCAATACCATTGCCATGGTAAGTCTGATTGAAAATCAACTATATGTCAGGGCTCAATAGTAAGTTTAAGTGTAAGAAAGGGTCTTTAAAGTCGTTTTAATTTATTATTATTAATTATTATTTAATTCGTGTACATGGCTAATTAAACAGTAAAAGGTGTTAACAACAGAAAGAAACGCCCTGAATTTTTTTTCATCTACATATTCTACCAGAAGTTCTTGGATAAGACGATATCGAACTGGGACCACACTTTGTGCGATGTCGTGGTCTCCAAGATCTTCTATTTCTTCAAGGTACCACGAAGTCAACAAGATAAAAGTCTCAAGAAGCATATTTTACTATGGGTTTTGTATAGGTCCTACCCTAATCATATTATAATTATGTTCGAAATAAGCTTAAAATTGTCTGGTTTTTTTGTAAAGTTGGAAGATCCATGGAACCAGCACAAGCCAAGGACCAATGTTGAACCGTTACCCACTCAGGATCCTGCTGTACTGAAATGTAAAAGGGAACATATCCTTGCGGAGCTTCTCGAAACTGAACAAGTTTATGTTACTGAATTGCATTCGATTATCATGGTGAGCTTACCTTTCAGTCTAATATAAAATAGGTTTTATTAAACTAAAAGAGGCTTGGGGCTGTAGCGTGTTAGACATTTGTTACAGATAACAGGTAACAGTAATCCCTCTATCAAGCAAAACAAAAGTACCAAAACCTAAGCTTAAATAATACTGCTTACGTTTAAAAGGTTAATTATGAGAATCGCCATTATTCTTATTATTGCGTGCCTGTACCATTCTATTCCGAGTAAAAAAATCCTTGGAAGTAATTTTTTTATGGATGGAGGATTAAAGAAATTTTGAGAGCGTGCTTCATTTGTTTCTATTATGTTTTGTAGGGGTACATAAAAGAAATGGAGTCCGCGGAAATGCAACCTATGATTCCCATGCCATTGGCCGGAAAGGGAGACATTTTGTTTGGGAACTGGGAAGATATTTACAACTTCCACTACGAGACATTCCTTCGAGATCTCGAAAATTGCATCACCAACACGGAGCTAGTCGCTCTTTGCTTTACACATAGGGTAATAATTATTTAAAATTCATTACTGGTCTTGTATCATTTTATAAAGCTGACAGATACAATGTTGCCAATAATAATGATCAAAATCTGAAAAATACAGATTCAGGAACAAAAACAACACACTGGCTGATGCAGATTAGACGCTTGATAACAGGTTCGGGGCCAACCCAGTTTGATAGGGATGGTATGACCTGATTGGTCTGTTATATGATTATTTAAAATTAAGCGAACTTGCTAAGCTCAATACTAAAAAATTTTTTTTCTTCTGATAAAATAAAACTAAATTTCACAGCAGGTATTGTCATTGCCCTCAATTTTAAAATTGTTTTTAATTTCAGAAATCCGAGTTTTACAAGCTTTATAGTTTTTACTGCACTAACATGCCGCGTTCAGAAGAACTTCGTGAACTCTGTGATCGAAATTATTTTTTCGGAGCCTGTCAAATCAAATTGGGACATAAGCTGCCGTTGGGAGCTTATTTGCTCAAGCCGATACAACGTATTACCAAGTATCAACTCTTGCTAAAGGTACGTTTTCAACAACATGGGAATATAGCCTACTTTCAAAATGTTGAAATTTTACCACGTCATCAGGCCTGTTCTAAGTTGGATCATGACAAAGTCGAGTTCTTAAACTCGACCCTGTTGTGAAGAACAGCGATTGAGTTTGCGCGCTTTTGGTGCGATTATTGAGTCAACTCGGTCCCGAATAAAAAGTGAACTCAACTCGGTCAAGATCCAACAAGAGCAGAAGAAACCGTAGACTGAGTTCGTTTTCATCCCTGATACACATTCGCATCCATATATTTAGGGTAGGGGTTGGTCAGAAAGTTAAGAATTCAAATTCAGTCACTTTTGGACGCGTTTCATTCCAATTTCTACTCTTACTTGATTTATTATAACGCATTGCGGATCGCCATAAAGGCTTGTTTTTTACCTTGTAGTAAAAATTAGGTTGGATTCATATTATTATGTAATATTTTTCTAGGACCTATTGAGAAACAGTGAAGATGCCAAGTGTCGGGCTCAGTTGGAAGAAGCACTGGAGTGCATGCTGGTCGTGCTGAAATGTGTCAATGACGGGATGCACCAGATTGCCATAACTGGATTTTGGGTAAATAATATTAAAATTCAAAATCTTATATTACTGATTCCTGTAGGACTTAGGGGTTAACTAAGTTATAAGTTTATAAATATCATTCTCTAAGATGCGTTGTAAACAAAAGTGGAGTTCTGACCATTACGAATTTATAGAAGCGCTGTCGGAATATACCACTCATTTTTTCGTGTAACAAGTTTGAGTACGGTTTTATTGAGGTCACTTTATAAGTAATAAATTCATTGTATGGACTATTATTTTTTAGGGAGATCTCTCTGACCAAGGAGAACTTTTAATGCAAGGTTCATTTTCCATATGGACGGAATCAAAGAAGATTAGAGAATTACGCCTTACTCCAATGCAACGCCATGTATTTTTATACCGGAAAGCCATCTTATTCTGTAAAAAAGAAATCAAGGAAAATAATAAAGCCACATACCATTTCAAACGATATCTACAGGTTTGTAATGGACTTCACCACTGTTATGTATGAGTTATTTACATAATCAGATTCAGTATAAAAAAACTTGAATGGGATTGTGAAAACCGTTTCTTTGTGCAGGGCCGTTTCTAATGGCGTGGGCGCCATCTCGTTCAATTTTATGAAACTTTGAATACAATTTACGGCGAATTAAGGGCCTGCATAGAGGAACGGTTTTCAATATCCTGTCCTAGTGTTTATGCTGAATCTGATTCTGTTAATACCTCATACCAGTGGAGAAATCCATTGTCTCAGCAATCATCTATTTTGAAATAATCTAACTTCATACAATTAACCCTTTTTGACTACGATTAACTACATATTATACAAGGACCTATTCCTTCATATCTATTTGGAATACATATTTCAAATTTTGAAAGCATGAATATGCTAATAACTGTGTCGAGGTCCGTGTATGTGAACGTAGGCATCTCGGTAAACCAATAATAGTAATTGACAAATTGCAACTTGCCCTTTAGGGCTTTCACTAAACGTCGCGTCGGATAATGATATAGGAAAGTATATAGGTACTGTCAACTAATTGTTATGACTTTCAGATGTCTCAAGTTGGTTTAACGGAAAGTGTTAAAGGAGACGGAAAGAAGTTTGAAATTTGGCTACAGGGCCGACAGGAAGTGCATACGGTCCAAGCAACGACCATACAGCAGAAAGATACCTGGGTTCAGCAAATTAAACAAGTTCTGTTGGAACAGCTTGCGGAACTCCGAGGAGCTAATATGAGGCAATATAGTCTGAACAAAATGCCGCTCATACATAGGTAATTATATTATATTGGTAATATACAGGTATTGGAGTAGACAACAAACTTGGCGATCGTCTCACAAAGCCGACAGACAAAGCCAAGAATAGCAAAGGATCGGCATTCACTGCAATCAAGCCATTACGAAGTACAACAGAAAAAGTGGATTGCGTCAAGTCAAGAGAGATTTATTGTGTTCTGTTTTATTTTTAGAAGTATTTTGTAGTAAACAAACCCTATTATTGTGCCACTGCATAACTCTCATAATATTATTTCTGTACAGGCCGTTGCGACAGACAACATCATGGGAAAGCCAAACCTCAATGGACAGTTCGGCAGGTAGCAGTAATCGAACCGTGAGCTGCGATGAGCCTAGTATTCAACACCAGACTGTTCTCGAGTCAGGGGAAGAATCATCGGATCAGAGCAACTCAGACGAGGCCGATAACACATTTCAAGAAGCTACTGCAGTAAGTAATAAACGTCCGGCAGGTCACTAGGGGTACCCTCTTAATCTGTGAGTCTGAAATACACCAAGCCCCATATGGTCTGAAGATCCACAGATTTTTTAAAAGATTTTGATGGTTCTTCAGAGTTGGAGTTGAAGATTGAAATTGCCACGAATTTAGGGAGCCCTCTTATTGTTTCTTAGAATGATCGGTTTTCACTGTCATATGTTAGTTTTTTATGCTGAATCTGATTCTGTGAATGACCCATACCAGTGGAAGAGTCCATTCTGCAGAAAATTTTGCTCCAACCTGCGTTATCCTCCCAAGAATAGCCCTTACGGAAACTATGAAATAACCAGTTTTTTGTGAATTAGGGTGGAAAATATCGAGTACAAGCCGATTACAAGGCGCAGAGTCACACAGAAGTATCCATAAATGAGGCGAATATTGTGGAAGTTTTGAAAGTTGGTTGCGGAGGATGGTGGTACGTCCGGCTGCAAGACGGCGGCGGCCAAGGACCTCCTGTTGAAGGTTGGGTGCCTTCTGCCTATTTGGAACCGTTCAGGAGGCGTAGAAAGAAGCGAGCGCCTATTCCTTAGTCGACCAAAAAGAGCCCAGAGGATAGCGCCACCTTATGAGCCAAACTAGGCTAACCTAATATTGGTGAACTTAACGTTCCAAATACACTTTAAGTGAGCTTGTCCGACTTTAAATTGTATAATGCCTATTCAATCAGATTCTTTGATATTTTATAACTCTATGAAAACCTCACAGTGGGGTGCTTCACAATTCTTGGCAACGAGATTTTGAGGCGAGAAAGTGGGTCCTTCCATAAATAATTGGCTATGGTCAAACCTTTTCCTTTTTACATTTTATGTATACTCTTCGCTGAACCCATGTAATGTTTTTGTTAGCAAAATTATTAATCGTCGAGCCTCTCTAAAAATCCGAATCTGAACAAGGTCTAATGTTTTATGTCAATTTCTGTGCTAAAATTGAATGTGTTCCTAAATGCCTCTCGGTAAATTTCTGTATTGATACAAGTTACACTCCTCTACTCTTTGACTTCGGCATGTTATATTCTAAAACATTTTAGTGCAGTGCATAGTTACACTAACTTGCGTTC
>Ga0194135_10002973_pt1 | contig 10348 bp, 5 predicted proteins | sample LitLau_LLRF_2013_FD_134024 | JGI IMG/M metagenome (GOLD analysis project Ga0194135, IMG submission 134024) | Freshwater sediment microbial communities in response to fracking from North America - Little Laurel Run_MetaG_LLRF_2013 (version 2) | ecosystem: Environmental > Aquatic > Freshwater >... | reverse complement strand
TTTTTATTTTTTTTAGAGCTAGGGAGTATGGGGAATTTGGGAGAATTGGATGAACGCTACCGCGGAACCTTTGATGTGGCCATCATTGGGAGTAGTTGTCGATTCCCTGGAGCAAACTCATTGGATGAGTTTTGGCGTCTCATGATCAACGGAGAGGATTACCTCCGCTCACCTCCGGAAGATCGCTTCTACATGAATTTGAAGGAAGGGCGGATTTTCCCGCGAGGCTACTTGACCTGTCCCATTGATGAATTTGACACGGGATTTTTCAACTTTAATCGACGCCAGGCGGAATTCATGGATCCACAGCTCCGCCTTTTCCTTGAACTCGCCTGGGAGAGTTTGGAGGATGCTCGGATTCCACCCTCAAGCCTCTGGGGGACGGACGCAGGAGTATTTGTTGGGAATTGTTCCAACGACTACCGTGAGCTAACTCGCCACGCCATCACGGACTCAACTCGGATGTATTCCTACATGGGCACAGAATGGAGCGCGTATCCGGGCTTCCTCTCCTTCTTCCTCGGTCTCCGTGGGCCCAACCTGTCTACGGAAACCGCATGCGCCTCCTCTGCCTCTGCTCTCTTCGAAGCGGTAGGGAGTCTCCGGAGTCGGAAATGCCGAGTTGCCATTGTGGGCGGGACGAATCTCCTCCTTCGGAATCAGATGAACCTTCCAGACTCCATTTTTGGTGAGGCTTGTAAGGCTTTTGATGCGAGTGGTACAGGTTTTGCCGCGGCGGAGGGCGTGGCAGTAATTGTGGTCAAATTGCTTGAGCATGCGCAGGAAGATGGGGATCGGATCCATGGTGTAGTCAAGGGGGTGGCCACAAATAATTGCGGATTTACTAACAGTTTTGGTACGCCAAGTGCCGAGCAGCAGGTTAGAGTGATGAGGGATGCATTGAGTGATGCCGGCGTGGAAACACAGGATGTCAGTTTCATGCTAGCCCACGGCACAGGCACCCTTACGGGGGATCCGATTGAGGCCGCGGGGATTGTTGACATTTTCGGAAACTCATGCGCCACCCGTCCTGCTCCCCTCATAATCAGCTCACCCAAAACTAATTTTGGACACACTCTAGCTAGCTCCGGAATTCAGGCTCTCCTACAAACCCTCCTTTGTTTCAAACACAACAAAATCCCGCCAATAATCCATTTCAAGACCATGAACCCAAAAATTGACTTTGAGAGCATTCCGGGCATTATTCCTACAGAGCCCGTTGATTGGCTCCCCAATTCCAACGGGATGCCGCGGGTCTCTCTGTTTAACAACTTTGGATTGACGGGAACCAACGTTGCCGTTGTGCTTGCTGAACCCCCACCGACTCATTTCAGTTCCAACTTGATAGAGGAATCCGACTTTCAATATTCCGCCCCGCTTCATTTTCTTCCAATTTCTGCCAAATCTTCTAAATCACTCAACGCCCTCTGTGAGAAGCTCAAAGAACAACTGGAGGTTGAGAGTTTTGAGTTGGCCCAATTGGCTTACAGTCTCCAGACAACCCGAACGCATCACTCCATGCGGATTGCGATCCTTGCCAAGGATCGGGCGGATGCAATTTCCAAATTAGACCAAGGGAAATTTGAGTCTCAAGGGGATGTACGGCTTGGGCCGGGGAAAACAAGGGATGCTGATCCCATTGCATTCCTATTTACGGGTCAAGGGTCAGACTATTTCGAAATGGTCAAGGGTCTTCACAACTCCAGTAGAATATTTCGAGATATTTTCCAACCAATCGCTGCCAAGTTCAAAGGAGCCATGGGCAAGAGTATCAGTGAACTCATTTGGGAGGATGAGGAAACATTTGACGAGCTCAAGCCTCAGCTGCGTCAACCCCTCGTATTTTGTCTTCAGTACGCCCTTGCTAAATTTTGGACTGAGGCCCTTGGGATTCACCCATCTGTTGTTTTAGGGCATAGTTTTGGTGAACCGTGCGCAGCCGTGATGGCCGGAATTATATCATTTGACGATTCGCTGAAAATGATCCGGGCGAGAGCAGAATTGTTGGAAACTATCGACGCGGGTGGTATGATGGCCGTAGGGGTTGATAAGGACGTTTTAGTTCCGCTAATTGAGAAATTTAATTCCAGAGATGCGCAGGTCTTGCGCTTTGTAGACCTGGCGGCCATCAATTCCAAAGAGCAGTGCGTCGTCTCGGGGCCGAGGGAGTCACTCACAGACTTCAAGGCTTTTGTGCAGGGGTCTGAGCCAGCAATTAAATTAAAAATGCTCAAGTCCACACATGCCTTTCACTCGAGACTTCTTGACAAAATACTGGATCAGTTCAAGACTGCCTTGGATTCTGCGCTTTTCGCCACGCCCAACTGCACCTACGTTTCAAGCTGTACAGGGCAGGTGGTGCGAGAATTCAATTCTGAGTACTGGGTCCAACAGATGCGCCAGCCCGTTCAGTTTGAAAAGGCACTCCAAACTGTCATGGCCCTGAAAAACCCTCCCAAAATTTTCATTGAGATTGGCACGCAACCGACACTGCTCACCTTTGTTTCTCACCTTGGCATTGAAAAGGTCACCCTTTGCCCCAGCCTGAGAGCAGCTGATCCCCAGTGCCTCCCAACTCTGCTGAGAAGTTTGGCTAAAATCTACACTGCCTGGAATGGGGATATCCAGTGGGGAGGACTTCACGGGTGGCGGAGGCCAAAAGTAATTGACCTCCCAACCTATCCGTTTAATCGACGCGTATATAACATAATGGCGGCAAGTTCAATGACAGGAGGTGCTGGGAGTGAGCTTGTGCACCCTTTCCTGGGATGGGCATTCACTTCTGCCTCTTCCTCTTTTCCTGCCTTTAAGAATATTCTCAACCCTGCCCATCCTCAAGTTTCTTACATCAGAGATCACGTAATGTGTGGGAGGCTCATCCTCCCTGGTGCCTGTTTCGCAGAAATGTTGCTCAGCATACAAAAATATCTTCAAGTTGAGCATCTGACAGTGCAGGATGTTGTACTTCATAGACCGTTTGAATTTGAGGGCGGGAAACCAATGGAGATTGAAGTGACCGTAAGGAATGGAGATGGCACGAATAGGCAAGAAGTCACGCTATGGGTCAAAAACTCTGCTGATAATTTAATAAAGTATTTCAGCGGCGTGTTGGTAGGTGGGAGCGAAAAGTCTTCCACTAAAACTCTTAACATGAGTTTTTTGGCCCAAGAAGGAATTCCAGTCCAACTGTACCCAGCTCTGAGAAAGACTGGGATGGAGTATGGGGAAATCTTCAAGTCATTGACCACCATTTGGGATTTGGGAGAGGACTGGTACGCTGTGCGTGTGCGAGCACCGGAGGACGCCGATGTGCTCCATCCTGTTGTGATTGATGCCATGATTCAAATTGTCATGCTTGATTTGGAAACTGGGGGGTACAAGGGAAAAGAAGTGATGACTCTGCCGGCAAAAATTAAAAATCTCCAGGTGTACAGGAACCAATCGGAAGCTTCATTTCCACTTTACATCAAAGTTCACAAGAGTTCACAGGATGTGACGGAATTGTACGATAGCGAAGGAATTCTCATTGGATTAGCCGAAGTAGTTCCAGTACTGATTTCCCGCGTAGACTTTGAGAATGACCTCATAGCCAACAGTCTTAGCATGCCGGATTTCTATAGGGAAAATTGGATTCCTGTGCCAATTTCGAATGGCGAGGTTGTCAGAGAGAAAGCACAAAACGGAATTCCTGCTCCTTTTTGGCTGATTTTTAACAGCGCCGAACTCGATGCGGACATTGCATTGGCTCTACGGGAAAAAGTTTCTGAGGCATTCGACGCACGCGTCATCCTCTTGTCCCCTGGTAGGGAGTTTCAGCTTAAACCCTCTGAAGTGACGCTTGATCTTTTAAATCTGGTTCACCTGGAACTCTTGGCCAAGGAGTTCCCAGACGTGGAAGGGGTTATTAGCCTCTGGGGTTTGGGGGTTTCAGGGTTTGGTAGCATGGACAAGGGAGCTACTCGATCCCTCATTGGCGGGTTTTTGAACATACTTAAATTTGTTGGGACACTTGCAGAGGTAAAAAAATTTTTGGCTGTCACACAAGGCTCAATTTATGGGGTCGAAGGGCCCCTAGCCTCCAACTTCCTTCCTACAATCATCCAGGGTTCTCTCAAAACGTTTGTTACTGAGAATCCGCACATTGCCGTCACGGGAGTTGATTTGGATCCGAGAGGAGAAAGTGAACCAGCTAAGGCTGCTGCCTATATTTACGACCAACTCCAGCTAATGGGAATTGAAAGGGAAGTTGTCATTCGGGATGGCCAAGCTTCATGTGCCAGACTTTTGCCCTTCAAGTCCACTTTTCCGCCAACAGAATTTGAAATTCCACGTGAGCCATTTGGGTTGAGTACAGTCGGAATCAGTAAAAAAGGATACGCGCCCGTCCTCTTGTCGCCTTTTGACCCCACGACGACGCTGGTCAAAGTTCATTCAGTTTCATTAAATTATAAGGACGTGGCGGCACATCGGTCCTTGTTGGAAAAGGGATTGGTTCCTGGGACCGATTTTGCAGGGACCATTGAAACGGTTGCCCCAGGGAGTGCATTCGCTGTGGGCGACCGTGTCTGTGGGGTCTACATGCCACATTTGCCAATAGAGAGTCACGTAACTTCGGAAAACATTGGTTTCCTCTATCGCATTCCTCATTGGATGAATTTCAACGAAGGCTCAACAATACCCATAGCCCTTGCTACAGCCTACCTGGCCATAATCAAGGTAGGGAAACTGAGACAGGGTGAGCGTGTTCTGATTCACACTGCCTCAGGCGGATTCGGGCTGACCGCCATCCAGTTGGCCAAGCGAGTTGGGGCTGAGATCTTTGCCACCGCTGGGACTGAGAAAAAGCGCGCCTATCTGCGCACTGTCATTGGCCTGGCGCATGTCTACAACTCACGTGACACCAATTTTGAGGAAGAGATTTTGAAGGACACGAACATGGCGGGAGTGGACCTGGTCATTAACACCGTCACCTCGGCCGGGTTTAAGGAGGCGAGTTTATCAGTTGTGGTAAAAAATAAGGGCGGGCGGTTTATAGAAATGAGTAAAATCAACACTTGGGGCAAGGAGGAAGTGCTGCGTATCCGTCCAGATGTGACGTACACTCTGTATGACCTTGTTGAGGACAACTACGCGGATACGACTCAGATTGAGGACCTGATCATGGGAGGCCACATTCGTGGGACACCCTACAAGGTCACCTCAATTGACCACATTGCCAAAACCTTAAACAAATTTAGTGAGAGTAAGCACATTGGAAAGTTTGTGCTCCAGATGACGGCGTCCAATCACCTTCAACTCTTCTATCCTCAAAATTCATATTTGGTAACCGGGGGATTGGGCGGGATTGGAATCGTCGTCACCCGTTGGTTGTTGGCCCAGGGTGCTGGAAAAGTCATTCTGACAAGTCGACAGGCCCCAACGGATCCTGCCATAATTAAGCAAGTCAAAGAATTCGGTAACGCCGTCACCGTAATCTTGTCTGATGTTGGTGAACCAGAGGGCGTGAGAGGACTTTTTCAAAAAATTAAAGCTGAGCACGGACCGTTAAAAGGGATTTTCCATTCTGCGGGGCTTCTTCGGGATGGGGTCATCTCAGGGCTAGGGTTCGAGGCCTTTGAGGAAGCATTTCAATCAAAGGTCAATGGCACTTGGAATCTTCACAATGAAAGCTTGACCCTTGACCTTGACCATTTCGTACTTTTCTCCTCAATTGCCTCTAATGTGGGTTTTGCCGGTCAGGCACCCTACACTGCCGCAAATAATTTCTTGGACACTTTTGTGAAATACAGGGTGCATTCTCTTGGTTTAGCCGCCACAGGGATAAATTGGGGTGGTTGGTCAGATGTGGGCATCGCAGTCAATAATTTGTCCCCAGAGAAAATGTTTCAAATGACTGAGCGGAGTGGGATACATTGGTTTACAGCGGCGGAGGGGATTCGAGCCCTTGAGAGAACTCTCCGCCTTGGGCTGGAACAAGTCACGGTTATTAAGTTTGATGAGCAGAGAATGGGAGTTACGGCATATCCCAGACTCCATGCCTACTTTTCAGTCATACGCGGTCAGACAAAGCAAGGGAGGACTGAGAGGGGGCAGGGGGAGAAGAAGGAAGTGACCAAGGTGGAGGAACGAAACATTCTGAGCGAACTGGCAGGAAAGGTAAAGAGTGCAATGGTGGTCGACAGGCTCCCTCTGCTGGAAGCGCTGATTGAAAAGTGCTTCCGACTTTACACTTCATTTCCAGAGGGTGAGGAATTCGACAGGGAGCAGTCCCTGGCCCTCTTCGGTATGGATTCTCTCATTGAGCTGGAGATTACGAACCGGCTATCCAAAGAGTTAGGCATCCTTATCCCGCGCGGAAAACTTCAAGAGCTGGAAACAATTACTGCCGTCGCTAAAAACTTGCTTATTTCAATGTAAAACAAATACTGCCGGTATATGCTGCCATTTTTAGTTAAATTGAGTTTACATTTTAAGAAGCAAGCAGAGTATGTCAAATTGATTTTCACTGATTTAGTCAACAACTCCAGAACTTATTCTTAATACTTCAATTTGCTTTGACAGAAGTGTTTGCTCTGCGTTGCTTTTACTCAAATCTAACACTTTAAAATTAATAAATTTATTATGAGATATATATTATGGATCGACGGCGGAAGCTGAGAAAAGAAAATAATAAAAGCCCCTCCACAACCGTTACATCTTCGTACCTGAGGCTCAAGAAATTTACTGGAATTTGGGGGATGAAGGAATCGGTTTCATTAAGACAATTGGACGAAGATTAACGGAAAAGACTGGGGAAAATTGTATTTAGATAAAAGTTGATTTTTAGATGAGGAGGAAAAATTTCTTTGTGAAATATTATGGGTTTTGCATCAGTAGCATTATGATGATAAAGTCCGCACACCACCCCAATGACCAAGTAAACTGTGACCAGAAAAAAAACCAAATAAAAACCACACACACACACACCAAGAACACTACCAGCACATGCTGGAAATATACACAACAAAACATCACAGATACGCTAAAATGAAAAATTTAAACAAAACTTTGTCCATTCATCAATTTTGGTTTCCTAGCAACCTTGGGCTTTGACCATCTTGTCCTAGCCTTTAGACAGGGAAGTGTATGCTTTCCAAAATCTCAATAATTGGTGTGAGGGACCGAACTGGATTTATTTTATGAGTTATCGGTTGAACTTGAGCCTTTTATCTGGCGTGATTTCCTGGCTGACCGTTAAAACCGTGTGAGAAAAAGCCACTTTGATTAACTTTGAAAACTCTCTGTCCAGAAGTTACCTAACCTAACCTAACCAACTTGTATAGAGAGGGTTTTCAAAGTTAGTCAAAGTGACTTTTTCTCACACATTTTTAACTTTTTTGATCTCATGATGAATTTCTGGATGGAAGTAAGTTTATTCTAAATTGTGCAATAATTACTAAGACTTATTGTTGCAATTAGTATTGGAATTAGTATGGTCCTTGTGAATTTGCGTCGATTCATCCCAAATACCGTTTGATTAAGCGGCTTCTCTACATTGAATTGATTTCTATGCATTGAACGGGTTTTGACAAAAGAAAGTGTGTGACACATTCTCTGGGTGAATAAAACTGTGGCTAGATAAAGAGTGGGACTATCCCGAATTTTAAAGGCAAGGACAAACAAAAATAATGAAGATATTAGAGTGAATAAAATTGAATCTGTAAATTAACGCGAAGTTCCAGAGTGTAGAAAACCAGTAAGTTAACACTGGGAAATTGAAATTTAATTTTTTTAAATAAATTACTAAAAGGCTCAGAATTGAAAGCTTAAATTAAAGCTCCAAAGTCCAACAGACTTTTATCTGTGTCTGGCCAAGGACAAAGACAGGAGGGACGGAGGGGAATGGGAATAAAAAATACGTTATATGCCGAATAAAAAGATTGAGAAGTGAGTGGGTTTTCGTCCACTGCATTTACATTTACTCTTCACCATTTCAGTCCTAATTTTTCTAAAGGAGTTTCGCAAGCACGAAAGGCCGTGTCAGAAACCAGTTTTGAGCTTGTCCTTTAAGCTCTCTGTGATTAAAGATCCCATTCCTGTCCAATTGAATCAACCCAATCGCCGAATTTAAAACTAATATTAAAGTGGTCCGAGAGTTGAAAGTAATAGTATTAGTCTCATACTCTGATTGTCCGTAATACAACTTGTCAAAGTTTAACTATTATCCTTAACAAGAAATTCTAAGAATCCTAGTATCCGTCAGAGTTTTCATTTTCAATCAGTTTTGGGCGTGGGGATTCATTTAAAAAAAAAGAAGGAAAAAAGGAAAAGAATTTTTAGGAATCATGGGGGAAGGGAGTGTTCGGCGGCGGGGGAGCATCCAAGTTGTTAAGGAGAGGAGATACTGCACCCTAGTTGAACCCATTGCATTCACTACTTCCCTCGTCCTCAGCTCTCTTTTCATCACAGTTCAAAGTTTTTACATTCATAGGATTTGCTTTTATCAGAATGGAGGGAATCCAGCAATTTGTACAAATTTAATACAGAACCATGAGGCAGAAGAATTGGTAGAAAAGGAAACAGCCCGCCTTTCCATCTATCGTCTCTTTATTGAAGCCGGACCACCGATTTTCTTGGGCCTTATCTGGGGTCAATTGAATGATAAATTGGGCTCAAAAGTCCCCCTCATATTGCCCATGATTGGATTTACACTCTATCCTCTGGGGTTCTACATTTTCTCCAAAGTGGAGGGGTGGAGCCCTTGGCTACTTTTGATGACATCCATACCTATTGGTTTCATGGGTGGGGGAGTCGCCTACTCCGTCTCAGGATTTAAATATATTGTCTCAATTAGCAATGACGAGAATCGGAGCTTCCGGATTGGTGCAGTGGAAGGGGCGGCTCAACTGGGACAACCAATAGGAACATTACTTGGATCTCAGGTACTCCTTCCCGACACTCCAGTCAAGACGTTTAAGTTTAAATTTAATTTAATTAAATTTATAGTTATATTTGTGGGGAGGCTTTGACGCCGTGTTCCTGTCCGCCTTCTTCCTTGAAGGAGTTGCTCTGGTTGCTGTTATTTTTTTTCTGAAAAATAATACTCCCGTTCCCTCTGTTCATACCGGGCATGGGGTCTTCGGTTGGAATGCCTGGAAGGATACTGTCACCGTTTTATTCAAGAAGCGACCAGAACGACGGTTCGAGTGATGGCTATTTACGTTTGTTGGAACAGTTGAGGTCATACTGATTTTAATTCATGTTTAATTATTTTTTGTCCTTGGTCTTCTGTTAGTAACGTGTTGCTCCTGGTTGGCATTTCAAGCATTCGCATAATTTGCATGACGGCCAACTGGAGTATCCAGTTCCTGTACAGCCGACTCAAATTCCAATGGGAACAAGCTGAATACTCGTTTTATACGACGGTTGACGGGATTTTGACGGCCTTTGGCGTCTTGGTGATGAGCTTCCTTGGCTTCAAAGTCTTCAAGTTATCGCCGTCCGTTTTGGGAATCATTGTGACTGCGCTCTCAATCCTCGGCTCACTTGTATGGGCTTTTGCAATTAAATCCTGGATGCTATACCTTGGTACGCAAAATGCTTGACCTATATTCATGGGTCAACTTTTAAATTTACCACAGCAAGCTTCACCTTAGTTGCCTGGAATGCCTTCCAGACGGAAACCAAAATCTATAGCCCTTTGAGTCAAGAGTCCGGGAAGCAATGATTTTGCTTGCACCATTTTTACATTTTAAGTAATCTTATCATATGAGAAATGAACTTTTTTTTTTAATTTGACCACAAATTTGTAGGTAGGCACTAGATCAAAATTAATTTCATTTCATTTCATTGACATTTTGCTTTTGCCTTATACTTCCTCTTCTACTAAGTTTCCAAATAACTGTCAAATTGTCTTTAATATGATTCCACAGGCTCTGGAGTTCAGTTTTCCGTAGGAGTCATTTCAATTGTCGTCCGCTCAATGCTCTCTTTTATTATACCTGGAAATGAAATCGGGAAAGCCTTGTCGTGTGTTGGAATTATTGAGTCCCTTATGCCACTCCTCGCAGGGCCATTTTCCAATATGACTTACATTGCAACGCTCAAGACGTTCCCCGGGGCTGTCTTCCTGATTTCTGCCTTCCTGTCCACCATTGTGCTTTTGGGATTCGTGTAAGCCTAAAATTATTTAAAATGCAAGACTTCCGGCAAACTAAAAAGTCGGAATTTAACTCCGTTCTATTTTGAACAGTTTCCTGGTTGGAGCCCGCTCAAAGCCTGACAGGGAGGAGATGACGGCGGAATAAGGTTCCTTGAAATTTAAGGAAATGCGATCATCCTACAGCATGAAATAGCTTGACTTATTAAT
>Ga0194135_10002972_pt1 | contig 10350 bp, 15 predicted proteins | sample LitLau_LLRF_2013_FD_134024 | JGI IMG/M metagenome (GOLD analysis project Ga0194135, IMG submission 134024) | Freshwater sediment microbial communities in response to fracking from North America - Little Laurel Run_MetaG_LLRF_2013 (version 2) | ecosystem: Environmental > Aquatic > Freshwater >... | reverse complement strand
GTATTATTATACATCAGTGCTCACTATCACTAAAGTTCAACTACTTAATCAAGAAAATGATATTTTTTCATTTAAGTTGTAACTATTCAAGAAATAATAGTTGAAAAATTTCTTTTCTGTAGTAGGCTGGCCCGGAAGCCCAGCACTCCTTTTTGTATGAAAATATGAAATTGAGACGTTACGAATTTATTTAATACTGTTGATTCCAGTATTTTCTTGTGACGAAAGCAATTAATTTATTATTACTCGTATGCAATCATAGATCAAATTTATCCGATTTAAAATACTACAATAGTAATGATAGTATAGTATTTCATTAATTCAGGAAAAATTAATTAGGATAAAAGCTTCTTGATATTTTGTACATGTGAAGTGAACATCATTGAGAAGTGAAAAGTCAAGAAACTGCAAAAGCCAAAGAACTTGCTGAGAAGGTTTGGGTGATTTAGTAAAAAGCTGTTTTGAACAAGAGGTTGGAATATACGAATGAACTAACTAGGTGTAAGGCTAGATTTGATGATATTGTTCTTTCGATATGCGAAGGCATGAAGATGATGTGTATTTCATTACTCAGTGGTGAAGAAAGAACTGCATCCTGAAATCCCGACTGATTTCACAGTTCCTGATGAAGTTTGCAGCACTACAGATTGTAAAGCTACACATAAGCGAAGCCAAGATATAGTTACTGAATGGCAGTAAATATTATTGCAGGATTGCAGGTAGTGTAGTCTGATGTTGGTGCAGCTTTATAGTGAGGGAGGAAAGGAAATCAAGGATGGGAGTTTGAAATTTAAGCTGAAGGGGTGTATATCCTCTGGTAAAGTACCTGTATAAAATTCTGCCTTTGTAGAACTGTGTGTATATATATCGACGCAGATACTACAACTTTTTCTTAGCCGGGATTAAACATCTACCTGATGTTGGCGATGCAAGAATAGTTTTAGTTAGACATACGAATGTATTTGTGAGGTCATATTATAAGAGAGGCTAGCTTGCTCTGTGACCATGCATAGCTCGTATATGACATAATACTAAAGAATGAATGGTTGCTGGCTGCTGGTGGGGTTCCGCCGGTGTGATCATCATTTTATTTCTAAGCCTTCCATGGAAGTGTATTTTTCCAACCTACATCACCATAATAAGTAACAGGTGGTAGTATAAGAAAAGTATTTGCTTGCAGCTTATACATTCCATATTCGTCTTGAAATTGTCTCCGTTTCGCTAAGAAAATATAAATACATCGAAATCGTGTACAATTTTTGGGCAGATCGAAGGGGTTTATAGTGAAAAGTTTCATCAGTTAAAACCTTTCTTCGTAACTGAGGACGGATATAAAGTCAAATATATTGTTGTTGTAGTGCATAATAATCATGTATGGTTTTTTAGTGTAGACATTAAGCTCATAGAGATTCTTATGAGACTGTGAAGTCCGTGAATTCAATTAGTTCCCGTTAATTTTTATTTGATAAGGAGTTTTTCATTGACACTCATTTAATTATGTCATCAAGTTGATGAAATACTAGTAAAAATTACTTTGGTACCTGATCAATGTTTTCAGCTGTTTTGAAGTAATTTCACTGCGAATTACAGACTTAGTAATAACAGTAGTGCGTACTGTAAGTATTACCAAATATGGTGTACAATTCTTGAGAATGCTAAACCCTTCATACATTTTTGATGTCGAAATCATTCCTTGGTTTCCATTTAGTACCATGTTAAGGTACTGTTTAACAATAGATCTTTTTGATGAACATGAAAGCATAATGGTCTGCAGGCACTGACATCACTTTGCAGAAGGATTGGGAAATAAATATAGGAAGGTAAAGTCGCTAGTTAGTCAGTTAATTATCGTAGATCACGTAGTCGCTCTTCATATTGAAGGTGAGACGAGGATGTGTGCTTGTGTTGACTTATAACTCGAGATGCAAACTCGAGAATCCATCGCGTTCATGTTTTACTTAAACTAAAGATCAGTGATGTCAGCAGATATTCAAATCGTGAACTGTGGTGTTAAGTGTTGAATTACCTACAACGGAGGCATTTAATTTAATACTTGGCTTGTACTCAAATTGATTGCGTATTAATGCGTATACGATGTACGATTGATTATATCGTTAGCTCACTTTTGGAAGTGTGTTGTTCCTACTAACTGTGCTCCTGAAAATATCAAGTAATACTACGAAAGCGTAAACTTCACAATTATTGACTGTTATAAAAGTTCCTGTTGACTTTTTATAAATTGACTTAACGAAATCTCACCATTTGCTCATTGAGATACTGAGTTAAATGCGCATTGCAAAATTGAAACGGAAGTAGTAAATCCCCTCTGTTCAAAATACTTAACTGTGACGTGTCATCAGTGTGATTATGTTGTGATTGAGACTTCCATAGCTTATTAAACTCTAAAGTTACTCCCATCCGGTTCGCAAGATGAAGTAAAAAATTATGAATCTGGAGTGTGGCTTGATTATTCAAAATACCTCTTTCATGGAGAACAAATAAAGCCCCAATGTCTGCGATAAAGTGTTAAAATGTCTATCTATCACTTTGTCCGTGGTCCTAGACTGTTCATCCAAGCAGCTAGGGAAGACGGTGATCCGGATGCTGTAAACCAAAATCCAGATGATGAATTGCTTGAGTATGGTAGAGACATTGGAGGAGAAGCGTCAGATTTACAACGAGTTCATACACAACGAGTTTTTAACACCGAATCTCATAGTTCTGCAGCTTCTACGAATAGAACTGCTCGAAAAGGGGGTTTGAAATCCGTAACTAGGAAAATAATTCGTAAAACGACAACTTTAACTCGAGGGGAACAGAGGACAGTTACAGAAAGTTTGGTCTCCCAAACAGGCAAGGATGGAAAAGAAGTTTCAGTTCCCAAACGGTTTGTTACTGAGACAGTGGTACGTACCCCGTGGGGTACTACAGACGATGACATGGATGAAGGGTCTAGTGGGGGTGGAGCTCATAGCAGTGGTAGTAATGGAGGGGGTGGAACGCGACTCCATATAAAACGAGAAACTGCATCCAAGAATTCTCGTGCTCATTATTCCAATGGCCATAAAGTAAGTTTCTGTAGTAGGGACGTAAAATAAAATTTCATCGGGTACAGATTAATATTCAAAAAAACTAGAAAATCGTGAGATTAACAGTCATCCATACCACAATCTAGATATTGCATTTCACAAAGAAAAGTGTGACTGAACTTCAGTAACTCTGTGGGATTTTGTGAAATAATAATAAGATTGAATTGAATTCAACTTTAAAATCAAACAGTACTTTTCATTGTTCCTCACTCAGACAAGCTGTCAGACAACGAGTGGGTACTAAAGAGAGTGTTCAGTCTTATTACTGTTTACAAAGAACTGTATGCGGAATTCAATATCATGGTAATCGTACAATGTATGTTTTGTGCAGGATATGATTTGCGGACTTGCGGTTATGGTGGTATTATTTACTGCCGTTGGCTGTGTGTGTGTAAAAGTCTTCATTTTTTAGATTGTCATCTCCTGATGAACACAGCCTACAAAACTATTCAGGCTCACTGTGGCTTAGCCCTTTTTCTAAATCCTAAGATGCTGAAAGTCATAAGTACTTAAAGATGTGCTTACTTCCCCTCGCAAGCAATGATGGTTTGAATTTGCGATCAGGGATAAGCGCATGTTACTTTAATATTGTAGCCATTGCAGGACAAAGGAAAAATATTTATGTACTAGTAGCTCACGGAAGAAAATGTAATGGCATAAGCCTATAATAGCTACATTCCATGAGACGACTATGTTATGCATCTGATTGCATTGTGTATGTATAGTCTCATGCATTATGGTAAAACATTCAGGTGTAAAATGACAGCATTTCAGAAATAAGAAGCGTATAATCATGGCTAGTTCAATTAACTACTTTTTTGTTCCTCGGGATATGAAAAGTTTATTAAGTGTACAGAGTATGAAGTCATTCTGTCATTTATTATTCATGCAACCTTGAAGGAAATTAGAACCATGCTTTAGTGTGTTAATAGTCTTAATAGACATTAATTTACATCTTGAAATTATATTTTGCAAATGGATCATGGATCTGCTGCCGAATTTATTCGTCATTCTTTAACACCTTCAACCTTGTGTGTGCAATAATGCACATCCCTTTTTATTGGGGCTGGTGGTTTAAGTATATCCATCGAATCAGTATTTGTTTTGATGTGTGTGATGACTGTATTTATTAAACTAATATGATTTTTAGATTTCCGATATCGTGGTTGGAATGGAAGAAAATGTTTCCGCCAAAGAAGCGCTGTTAAAATGGGCTCAAAAATCTACTGCCAAGTATCCAGGAGTGCGAGTTGCAGACTTCACCAAGTCTTGGAGGGATGGACTTGCATTTAATGCCATAATACATCGAAATAGGTCCTTTATCGTTTGATGGTTTTAATAGTGATGAACTGCCAAATAACTAAATAAGTTTTCAATAGGCCTGACCTTATCGATTGGCGTGCCATTTCAAGACGCAGTCCTCGAGACAGACTAGAAACTGCTTTTACTGCAGCTGAAAGAGATTGTGGGGTGGTGAAACTGTTGGATCCTGAAGGTAAAAGAAAATCAAGTTGCAATATTGTGTTTAGGACTAATTACTTTTAGGATTTTTTTTTGTCTAGTCCTAGTCCCTTGAAAAAGCTAGAATGAATATCTGACAAATGCATGCTCAGTGAATTTTTAATAATAACGAGATCGAAATAAGTTTCTGCCGTTTATTTGGAGGCTTTGTTTACTACACATATCAATATATTTTAAATGCTGTATTAACTCGATTTAGTTACAGAAAACATAATTCTACTGATTTATCCAAGATATTCTGCAATTTAATCAAATAGGGTTGCTGTAATTAAATGTTTTCATATAATAGCATACAATCATATCATATAACAATAATATTAAAACTTTTCAGATGTCGATACACCGGAACCAGATGAGAAGTCTTTGATTACGTATATATCGTCACTTTATGATGCCTTCCCAGAGCCCCCTCGACTGCATCCGCTTTATGATACTGTAATTATTCTCTTACAATATCTCTTTATTAGAATGAAGATAATCCGAACATTTATTTTTTAATTTTGGTAGGACTCACAAAAGAAATGGGAAGAATATCGAGAAGTTGCTTCATCCTTGTATTCCTGGACAAGGCAGCATATATCGATCATGCAAGATCGTCATTTCTCAGTTTCTTTGATTGAAATGAGGAAACTGGCAGCTGACATGAACAGATTTCGTGTTGAAGAAGTCCCAGCACGCGCTCATGAAAAACAACGACTTGCTCACTTATTCCGTGAAGTTGAGGTAAATCAGGATTAGTTATATAATGCTTAATAACAGAATTTCTCATGAAACCATGTCGTGGCTGGTACGTTACAGAAACATTTCCGTGATGGTGAAATCGATCGCGAGCTTCATATTGACAACATAGAAAGAACGTGGCAAATGCTTATGCTTGCTCACCAAGAAAAAGACCAAGCTATCCATGAAGAAATAAAAAAGCTAGAAAAATTACAACGACTGGCAGAGAAAATTCATCGAGAAGCAAAGCAGGTTGAGATCCGACTTGACGAAATCGAGCAAAGAATAGAAGAAGAGGCCAAACGAATCGATCGACTTCATCCACTAGATGCTAAACATAATGCTGATCAATTAGAGAGAGAAATGCAGATGACAGAAGATACTATCAAATCTATGTTTACTGATGCTCAAACCCTGAAAGATGCTAGATATCAGCAATCCTCTGAAATTCAAAAAATGTATTGCCAAAACTAAACTATTCGAATTCAAATTGTGTTATAACTAAATAGCAATTGATTATTTATAGGGTGCAACATCTTCATCAGAGATGGATTAACATTAGGACTCTTCTTCATCATCGGCTTTTGTCTGTCTTAGCTTCTATATCATTCCCTATTGAAGAAAAATCTGTGACCAGAATGTCCAAGACTGTGATGGAAACTAGATTGGTGGAAACGAACCAACATTTCCGAGTACTCCAAGAAGTTGGAGACTGGATTAAGCAGAAGCAAAAGGCTTTATTAGATTCAGACTACGGAAGTGACTTGCCTTCAGTACAGGCTGAATTAGAAAAGCAGCAAAGAGAACACAGAACCATTGAAAAGTTTCAAAGTAGCGTGGATAAAAGTGCTTCTGCAAAGGTAAGCTTGAATTATTGAAGAATATAATTTATTATTGTAATGTGTGTTGATCATTAATGCTTAAATTTGCATGTGTTATTTTCCTTAGAGCTATTTTCATGGAGAGGAATTGCAGCTATACATTAGTTATTTGAACACTATCCAAAAATCTTATTCGGAACTTCTCATGTCCTCGAGGAAACGCCAATCAGACTTGGAAACGTTGATGGACTTTGTTCAAAGTGCTACGAATGAGCTTATGTGGTTGAGTGAAAAGGAAGAAAGAGAAATCACTCGAGATTGGAGTTCTAAGAGCCTCAATTTAGTTGAAGTTGAGCAGTATTATGAGGTAAGTGCTTTATTTCCACATTTATAGAATGATAGAATTAAGTAAAACAAAACACGAATTTCTTGAATCTGGAATGCCTAATATTACTGCTTGTCAGTTATGTCATTACTAGTATATTATATGAAGATATGATTTATTATATGGGTTGACTTTGAATTTTTCGTAATGTGTCATAATAGCATTCTTATGGATGTGGTGGCCAGGCAAGTAATAGATGTTGAAATTGCTTGAACGCTTTATTCGTGCTGATCCAAATAACATTTCGATCATTGTTCTGCTCTTCTATTATTACAAATAATTTACTGTCAATAAAGTTTCAATACGCCAAGTTAGACGTTATAGAAGTATTGGTACTGTTAGGTAACTTAACTCGTTTATTTATGATTTGTAGTCTTTGATGAGTGAATTGGAAAAACGAGAAATCCAATTCAACGCCGTTCAAGATCGAGGAGAATCGTTAATTCTGCAACACCACCCTGCATCAAAATGCATCGAAACGTATATGTCTGCAATGCAAACCCAATGGGCATGGTTGCTTCAATTGACCCTTTGTTTGGAAACCCATTTGAAATATGTGGCTACTTATCAACAGTATTTTGGAGATGTTCGTGAATGCGAACAAACGATTGCTAGGTAAATCCAACCGTTTTAATTTACTTCCGATGAAAGCAGTTATGAGCTGAGAATTAATTAAGCATCCGTTTTTATTGCAGGAAAGAGGAAATGCTGAATACCATTTACAGTAAAGCAGAATTTAGTTTAGACGAAGGAGAAATACTTCTTAAGGAAATGCAGGACATGCGTGAAGAACTTACCAAATATGGTGACTTCATTCAGACCTTGTCGAATCAAAGTCGAGAAATCATTCCCCTTAAACAACGAAAAACAAATGTTTCTCGTCCAATTATTGTTACAGCCGTTTGCAATTATAAGCAAAACAATGTAAGGCAGCTTTTTCTTACCATGTAAATTACGTAATCATAAAATAATTTAACTGACTTAAAATTCTAGCAACAAATGGTGATTAACAAAGATGAAAGATGTACACTTATTGACAACAGTCAGCGAGTCAGGTGGAGAGTAACAAATTCTTCAGGATTAGAGGGTATGGTCCCAGGCGTCTGCTTTGTAATACCTCCTCCAGACAAAGAAGCTTTAGATGCGGCTGACAGAATCAGGAGGCAATACGATCGAACAGTCACAATGTGGCAGAAAAAGCAATTAAAAATGAGGCAAAACATGATTTTTGCTACAATTAAAGTTGTCAAAAGTTGGGATCTAGCTCAGTTTTTAGCAATGGGAGCCGAACAAAGAAATGCTATTCGCAAGGCGTTGAATGAAGATGCAGATAAACTTATACAAGAAGGTGATGCCAATGATCCTGCACTACGACGGTTGAGACGAGAAATTGACGAAGTCAACAGGCTATTTGACGAATTCGAAAGGAAGGCTTTAGAGTCCGAAAGTACGCAGCAATACTAATTAATTCGAATGCATTAAAAGATAGGACGGGAGATTTTTTAAAACTATGTTAAACTCTTACCATTGCAGAATCTAAGCACGTCAGCAAGAATTTCACTGAACAAATAGCAATGCTACACCAAGACTTAGAAGATATGGAGAGGACTTTAGTCACTCGTGTGAATGCCCCCGTTCCAAAAGATGTGGACAGTCTTGAAAGAATGGTGACCGAGCACAGAGAGATAGAAATCAAGCTCCAGTCATTCGAGTCGCGTGTTCAAACCGTGCAACGAACCTACGCTTCGATTCCTCAGAAGACCACTTCTTTGCAAAGCAAATTCGACAAAGTTGTTGAGAAATGGGAAAGAATATGGAGTCTTTCCAGTTTATACATCGAGCGAATGAAATGTGTTGAGATTGTTCTTAGCTCTTTGGAAGAAACGAAAACTTACGTTTCCCAGTTCGAGATGAAACTTTCCTCTTACGACAACTTACCTTCTGACGACGATGGACTAAGACGAGTACGTAATTTATACTTTATTTTGGCCGATACGAATTTCGAAACAAATCTTCATCTCTGCTTTGCATTATAATTAGGTTTCAAATGATTTGTTTAATCTTCAAAACACTGCACAAGCTCATCAGCACGTTGTTGATCGCATGGTAGATGAAACGAAAAATGTACGAAGAATTACTGAGAAATCAAGAGGTAGCCAAAAACGACATCCTGATATCGATAAGCTAGAAGACGATGTTAACAGAGTTTCTAGTAGATGGACAAGTACCTGCTCTCAAATTGTCGAAAGGTAACTATCGATTTTATAATAATGGTCAAACTTATACTCCTGATTTGATTTTTCATTTCTCAGAATCCGAACTGTTGAAGTAACAAGTGAAACTGCCTCAAAATACAACACTTCATACAGTACAGAGATGAATTGGTTAGATAGTGTTGATGCTAAATCCAAAAATCTTCCTTTGGTAGAAGGAGGGGGTGCCAAACGTAAAATTAATCCTCATATGGTACGATAGTATATTATGCCTTTATAACCGAAATATTCTGCCAAGATTAACCTGTAAATTGTTTGTTTCCAGACGCTTTACAATAGTGTTATTGAAGAGAAAATCACAATCGAGCAGGTTAACACTATGGGGGCTCGTTTAGCCAAGGAAGCAAGGGTAAGTTTTTGTTATTGCTTTTCATCGGGAGCTGTGTATTTTGTTCTCGTGTAATGTCCACGTGTCCATGTACGTTGTTATTTATTTGAATGTGAAGTGCGTGAATGTTGATTCTGAGAAAGATTCGATTTTAATATCGTATGAGAGGCAGGTCTATAAATTGAAATCTGGTTCCATGAAGTCCTGGTACTTAGTGTATAGTGTCGTACAAGTGTTAAGAAGTCATGTGAGTAAATGAAGTATTAAAAACTAAGTATAATTTGGTAAGATAGTCTTCCAATCAGATAAGTATTGAAGTCACTACTTAGATTTTTCTTCGGAACTAAAACTCACTTTCACTTTTATAATATTCCATTGTAAATTTATAACAAAAAACTCTTTCTACAATTCACATTTAAAATTTCTCAAAAATTAACGAAGCCAAAAACTCAATTAAAACGCTCTTCGATCGAACGTGTTTGAGGATTGGTAATGTATGAATGGTGGTGGGTGTAACGAAAGGGTCAATTGGGTTGTATCTTTTGTTGTAACATGCTTTGCTATCTTGATACATAAACTATATCAAGTTAATGATAATAACTAACCGTATTAACTACAATAACTCACAGACTTACGATGAAATGGTGGAAGCATTCAGGGAAGGTGTTGAAGAACTTCATCCTCACTTAGCTGCTAATCTAGTCAAGAAGGCCAAAGTTCAATCTGCCGAAGAAGTCATATTTCTCGAACTGGACCTTCTAAATCTCAAGTACCAGCAGCTAGTGGCTCACCTGTATGACCGACTTCACCAATTAGAAGTGATTGCAAAACAAGAAGACCCGTCCTTTGAAGTATGAAATATTCCTTTAAATGCCCTACTTCCAGCGATTACTTGAGATTATAATTTGGTATTTCTGATATTGCAGTTCTCTGTACCTGCACCTAGTCCTATTCAAACGTATTTAGTTCACTCCCAATCAGGGCGGAAACCTTCTAGTCCTATGAGGTATGTCTCATCTTAACTAATTGTATATCTGCAGGTGTATCATTATCATATCGACTTAAGTCAACTTGGAAATTTATTGATTTTCAGTGAATTTATTCAAAATCAAGGAGAGGATGTCGTTGATTTCGTTCAACAAAAGTCATCAGCAAATATCACTTTAAGTTCTGGTGTGATTCCCACACCTAAAAAATTGTCCGTCCAAGGACT
>Ga0194135_10002971_pt1 | contig 10350 bp, 10 predicted proteins | sample LitLau_LLRF_2013_FD_134024 | JGI IMG/M metagenome (GOLD analysis project Ga0194135, IMG submission 134024) | Freshwater sediment microbial communities in response to fracking from North America - Little Laurel Run_MetaG_LLRF_2013 (version 2) | ecosystem: Environmental > Aquatic > Freshwater >... | reverse complement strand
CTCCCACATTAAATTCACTAATTTTAATTGGTGAGAACAGTCTGAAGTCAAAAAGAACGACAACATTAAAGCGTGAGCTTGCCACCGAGTGGACACCAATGAATGTTCCAGAAGATATTTTTTCACAAATTCTAAGAAGGTTCGTTTTTCGACATTGTCAATAACTTGGTGAGATAAAGATTTCACCGATTTCTCATCTTCGCTCATCTTGCACATTGCTGACTCAGATTTTGAATCAAATGGCACTCCATCGATAGCTATTTTCAGAAGAGTAAGAATTGCAGTCGTGAGACTCTCATCTGCTGTGCACCCAACCTGCAAGAATAAATAGTTTTTTACTGCTTGATTACTACCCACCCCTAATTTAGTATTCTTATGTTTCTTATCATTAACTCACATTGACAACAAACTGCAAAGCATCTTCATTTTTGCAAAATGTTTGCCAACTCGCAGGTCTTTGAGTTGCGATATCAATGCAAGTATTTAGGTGCTCCACCATCGCCACAAGCTGTGCATATTTAAATTCAGTCTTAACTGGTTTTACACTACTTTTGTCATTGTCGGCGGAATCTTCATAGTTAATGAGTTTCCTGAATTCATTCAAGTGAAATTTCATGTTATGAAGGTCTCTCAAAAGATGGTAGTTTTCTCTTGACCCTGAAATATTAAGTAGCAATTTTCTCGCTTGTCGTCGAACGAACGGTGCATTCCGATTTTGCAGCATTTCGCACAGAAGTTCTTCCCATTCCTAAGAGCAAGTTTTAGAATTAAACCGTGACAATGGCTAAAAACGGATATTCTAAACCGAATTGTTTATTAACAAACCTTGTCAAATATAGATTGTTGACTGAGAACCTTTTTAACTTGATATGGCAGTCTTAAAGCCATTTCAGAGAGAAGCAGAGGTAGCTCTTCTAAGATATCATTGGAATGAGTTCGTATGTACTGCTTCAGAAAAAATGGAGCGTAATCTGGGGGATTAGAAACTGGGTAGGGCTTCAACAAAGAGGTTCCTAAAGTCTCTGGCGTAACTGGAGCAGGAGCAGCAGTGGCTAGTGCAACAAAACTAGCTGGACTACTTGCAGACTCATTTTCTTCTGGAAGTCCACGCCATGTACTGCGAAGCATATGAAGTAATTCTTTGCAATACCGAACAATCCCAGACACCTGTATTGTATTCGCAGTAACGTTTGCAATCCAACAGCTCTCCGTTTTCTGATCAGCTCCTTTCCAGCGAGAAACAAGAATACTTAACATTCTCAAAATGACTAAAGCCATTTCGGTATTTTCGTTCCTAGTCCATTCTTTGTCTCGATTAATCCCCTGGTATAAAAAGCAGTAGAAATATTACTCTCCATGCTCCATGTTGCAATTATAACTATTGTAGGTAAGCTTACAGTCAAGTTCATCATTTCCAGAAGACGTTTCACCACTGCTTCCACAACTACGATTTCGTCTTCCGTACCTCCGTCCAAGTCCTGTAAGATTACTAATAATACCTGAAGTAAAGGCACGATGCTTAAAGCATCTTTACAGGCTGGAATTTCTGAAGCGATCGACTTCATAAGAGCTAATTTGAAAGGTTTTGCCAGTAAATGCTGCTGCGAAGCAGACATGCTGCCACTGTTTCCAAGTTTCGTCTTTTGGGAAGTTTTTGATGGATCTAATGGAGATGTTGATGTTGCAGTACTACTTTCTTTCAAACTTCTGAGCTGTGCAAGCATACCTTCAGGATCAGTTAAAATTGAGGAAGAAGGTATCGGGCCAGGTAAAGTATTTCCCCCACGCTCGTGAGAACTTCCACCAGCATTAGAGCTACCAGAGCTATCCGAACCTCCCTATAAACCAAGTTATCATAGTACATGTTTGGCATAAGATAATATTATAAAAAGCTGATAAAGTCATACTGGTTCTGAGTTTCTCATCGTCGAGCCTTCAGTAGCAACAGTGCTTCCTTCGTCATCACTAGGAGGTGGTGAAGCAGTGGCATCAGATTCTGCCCCAGTTTCATTATGGCCTCCAGCTTGATCATCAGGTAGATCTTCTGGTGGACTGATAATTCCAGCCTCCTCATCCTGACCATGAAGTACACCTTGGTGAATATGGCCTAGTGCTTGGAGTCCTTCTTGAATAGCTAATGCGGCTGCCGCTCCACCACCGTTCTGTTCTTGCAAGCTAAGAGCTATAGCTAGTTCAACCATGGCTGTCTCATCTTCAGGATCGGCGTCATCAGCTTGCAAGTCGATTCCAGGAGGAATTGCAAACCCTTCTCCTCCCATAAAGGCTTCTAACGGATTTAACATGTGAATCTGATGGTTCATACCGTCTTCGATTAAGTCCTCAGCACCATCAAGCATCACAATTGGCTCATTCACTTCAACCAAAGGTATCCTAGGAGCGTTATTTTCCTGTTGACGAGCACCAGAAGAGCTACCAGCGATTACACTACTTCCAGCACTTCCACTAAGTATTCTCTCTCGAGGACTATCAATCGCACCCTCAGGTGTGCCACAATGAGGGGGCGATGGGCCAGGTATTGTGACTCTTCGTTTTCGAATATTTTTAGGTCTCAGACGCTTGGCAAGAACGGTTCTTACTGGGACACATATCTGGTTATTCTTCGATAGCAGAAGTCTTATTAAGCACGGCGATAGCTTTGGTACTAGTGAAAGATCCGAAGACATGACAGAGTAGATTATTTCTGCAAGTCCCATTGCCAGCGTTTCTACACGTTGGATTCCTAAATACACACAATCAAAAATCAATAAGATTATCAATTCAACATTATTCTTAAAAAATACTAAATTACCTGGTTGATCAACAGCAACCACGAACACATTTTTAGGTTTAATGTCGACTAATTTTTCGAACACTCGACACAACGTTTCAATTACTCTTGCAGAGTTCATCTGTCCCAGCTCATCGAAATCAATATATTCGAATTGAGCTATGTGATGTGGTCTCACAATGGCGATGTTTTTGATACAATGTACGACATGATGAAAATATTCAGGATCAATGGCACTAATTGGCTTATCATTCATTTCCATGAGATTGCGAACGCACTGATTTAACACGGCTTTATCCTACAAAAAAGTACTTCGTTTGAATCATTTTATGCGTACTGATTATTGAAATATGAAGAATCGATTTACTCTGTGCTCGTAATAAACGGATTTGCTGGCAAGGACTGAGCAGATCAAGTTCCTACATGGAACATTAAGAGGAGGATAATTTTCCAAATAAATATCAGTAGCTACATTAAGAATGCCTTCCATGTCATCCACATCTTTAGGACACAAAGATACAGCAAGGTCACACAGTTCCAAACTCGTGACAATAATTCTATAAGAAATGGAAGCATTTATTCAAACTTGTAGGATGTATAAATTATTGAGTGACCACGAATTGATTACCTTTCAACGACTACATCTTCATTTTTTCGCTCTAAAAGAGCCCCTGCAGTTCCAGTTGATGTAAGGCACTGTGTAGGAACGTCTTCCGAGTCATCAGGCCAGCCGAAGGCGTCCTTATTCTTGCCATATCTATGAAGTATTCGGATCGTATGTATGGTGTGTCCCAAAAGTAATTACGACAATCGTAATCGTACCAAAAGTAATCGTACTAGTAATCATCAATACTTTATCGCTTACATTTTAACTGAGTCCAGGAAGGTGATTGATTGAGGATCGTTTGATGGGCCAAATGTTATTATCAATTTGGTATCCGTTTGTAAGCTTTCTTCCCTAGTAAGAGGAATGTCATACCACCTTGCCCGTGTTAAATTAACATTGATAACTCGTCCAAAAACCTGTCCAAATACATGATTGCTTATTTAATAAAAGTGATTTTATATTATATATATATATAGATATTACTTGAATAAATCCGGGTACTCTACTTGTGTCTTGAGAACCCAGAAGAATACGAATTCCTGTGATGACCATACTCGCGTCATTGCTAGTAACTTCTAAATTGAATCCAATTGTTTTCGTACTCACAACATACATTCCTAGTTTGATAATCAAACTTCAACACCTATCTTTTATAATTTGTTTGAAGATAAAAATCATAAAGTTACCACTAGTAGTGAGGCGATTTTTCAGTTGGTTCACATTGTATATCTGAAGAAGATCATTGCCTCCGAACTCGACGTCAGTTAAAGCTTGGCAATGTTCAAAGAAGTCAACAGGAAAAGAGGGTGTACCATTCCCTGATTTTACATGCTTGTTACTTCCTTTACGAGTTCCTGTACTACCCGAAGGTTTCTTTCCAGACGAAGACTTGCTGCTGATGGAATCAGCCTGTGGCCGAAGTCTAGAACTTAGCCAAAAGTCGGTTTTATCAGATGAATCAAACACTTTCAAACTACCATCTTCTCCGAGAATGACCAAAGACGTTTTCAGTCTTCCATTTTGTCCAACATGTCGCATTGCAATCATGTCTAGGGGTCGAGATTTCCACAGTACTTTCACTTCTTGTATTTCGGATTTATTTTCGGTTAGCATCAAAGCATATAGAGTTCCATCTATAAGAAAAATAAAATCATTCCTCATGAACATTTTTTACATGGGTTACACCTTACCTTTGCCAACTGCAAATATCAAGCCAGGATGCCCGAGAACTTCCGTCCATTGTGTTAAACCTAAGCTTAAAGTTTTTCCACTTTTCGGTGCAATTAAAACAGCCCGTGACAAAGGATGAGCACCGCAAAGGCTTTCGAGTGCTCCTACGTAACTTTTTCCATTCGGATAGGTGTAGAAAAGAAGCTTTAACGAGTGTGAGTAATGAATAGAAACTCCCACTACATCCTTTTTATCATTTCCAGCAGAGGATCCTGTATTTTGATCAGTCCCAACACCAAAGGAGCTCGTATCATCGTAATTTAGATCATTAGTGATGTAGTAAGGACCATTTGAAGCACTTGTATTTTCGTCCAGTTTTTCGTAATAAATTCTCCCGTCGTTTGCAATAATGATAACATAATACAAGTTGTCCTAATAGTTAAAATACCAGTTTCATCAATACTATGTGTACAATAAAACTACTAGTAAGTACAGTTGACTCAATGTTAGTTACCTGACAAACAAATGTAGCATCTCGCACCTTTCCTGACGGAAGCAAAAAATAATACATTGGGCTCATTACATCTTTTCCAAGATCATACACTTTTACAGCATCAGCAGTCAACAGTGCCAATTGAGTCTGCGATCCAGGTAGCCACATGGGCTTTATGATGTGATTTTGACTCTCAAGTTGAGGCTGAAGAACCATATGAGATGAAATGGATCCACTCGTACCAATCACCAGCACATGACAATCCTATTAACAAGAATATGAATTGAATGGATTAATAAGCTTCATCCTTGCAAAGTATGCCGAGTAAGAATTTAAGCTACGAACTTACTTTTAACCCACAAACAGCAAGTACATCGTCTCTCAGTTGATTGGCAGCCATTGTAAGAACTGTAAACGGCAATGTGACAGTTGCTAGACGTGGAAGGGTCAACTTTTTCTTCCCAGAATCAGCTCCTGATAGTAATGAACTGAGCTGAAGTATTGTAAGTTTGCCCTTCTCCTGACTCATAGCCAAATAATGTCTCCGTGCTCCTGGAGCAGACAGTCCAGCAATAGTATTCCTACGGATGACTTGACTGTTTATTAGTTGTCGTATCAAGCTTCCTTGATCCCCATTAAATGTCATTTTTATGTTTTCAAAAGCGCCTTCTTGAGATCCTAATGTAGGCATCATAAGATCATCACAAGAAAAGAAGTCTAACTGTCCATCCTTTCCTTGACGTAAACTTTCCAGGGCGTTTCGCACGCGAATGAATGCTCCTATGGGAGTTTTTAAAGAAGCTAAGCGCTTAACTGCAGATTTCAATTTGACTATTGTTTCCAGTGGCAAATGTTCGCCGAACACTCGGAACGCAGACATCATCTCTTCCCATTTGAAACTAGATTTTATCTCAATCGCTCCTTCTTTTCTCTCGGAACTGTCAATTGCGCGAGTCGCTGAAGTCTTAGGGTCCGCCACAGTTGGAGATGAAGCTCGCCGACTACCATTTTCCGCTCCTGAATCTGAAAAGCTCACTAGGGACTGTACACCAGCAGGTATATCTTGCAAAAAAGGGTTGTAACTGCTTCCTCCTCCATTACTTGGTACAATAACTTGATTGGAGACATTGGAGTTTGCGATCGTAGAGGATACAGCTTCAGAAACTGACACATTCTGTCTGCGCACAAGAGCTAAGCAGTTTTCATCAGTCCTTGCTCCACAATCACAGAAAAATGATCCAAATTTTGCATATGTAACATCATGTCCTTTGTGACAAACACGAGCGCAAATTGAGCAAACCCCGACACCATCTACCATTCCGCAAGTATGGCAATGGTACCAGTGCTGGGCCATAAACTCCTTCTGGGTGATAGTATACGTACACAGACGATTATTCAAGCCTTCCTCATCAGAATCTTCTCCACAACTTTCTTCATCTTCTGCAGGGTCTTCAGGTCCTACATCATCCTCACACATGTCAAAGGTATCTTCAATTTCATTTGGTGGAGATGATGTTCCTGGAGTATGTTCACGATCTTTTTCATAAGCACGTTGCTGGAAAGAATTGAGCACTGGCTTTCCCAACGGTCCGAGAATTGAAGGATTTTGAGTCGCCACTGATTGTATTGCTCTTCCTAAATCCAGCATGTACTCCATAATGGTCATAACAGCCTGAAGGCTCGGGTGTTGCAACAAGCCGTCACTTTTCTTAGATACGTTGGGTGTAGGTAAACACGAGTCTATTGCAGTATTCATTTGATCCTCGATACCTTCAGTGAAATCATGCAACCATTCTATCATCTGGTGAAATAATTTACAGTGACCTTCTTCGGTTTCACACAATCCTGCCATTTGTATCACCACTTTAAGTACATGTTGGAATGCAGAAACTTGCAAATTGTTTTCTTCTCCCTCCGTTTTTTGTTTACCAAGCTCAACATTTTTCTTCATTACTTCCAATGTCTTATTTAATAAGTTCGGCACAAGTCGGTGCTCCTGACTGTTTTTTCCCGCAAGATTAATCAAGTTTGACAGAAAAGTACAAACAGATTCCACGACAGTATTTTGTTTTAAAATTTGGGACGAAAATATTCGTTCTGGCAATTCTTCCAAGTTTTTCAATTCTTTGCATAGTACGTCAACGAGTTTTTTGGAGTTCTTTTCGCTGGTTCCACGACTTAACAGCAATGATAAAAACTCGCATAACTTAGTGAGTACTTTTTCATTCTTTGTGGTCATGAGTAATTTAAGCAAAGCAGACAGAAGGTTTCCAGAGTCCGAAGTTATGATCGTCAAAAATGTATCAGAAAATTCTGTCGATGGGTTATCCTTGTTGTCTTTCATCAGCATGATATCCATCAATCCCTGAAGAGATTCTTCAACAAATAAATCCTGACTCGATTCCTTGATTACTACTCGTAATTTTGGATAGCAAATGGCTCGCAATGTTAGCCGCCCGATTATTTCAACCAGTTTTGGCGTCAACGGGGCATCCGTTTTTTGCAATGATTGGTTTGGCTGAACGGAGTCAATTATAGACCCTAACATTTCTCCAAGAAACTCGACAGATCGGTCTAACAACAGGGGCGTGAGAAGAGCACTTAGTTGTTCTTTCACTATTTTAGGAGTTTTTGTATTCTTCCCCCAAATAGCACTACCAATAAGCTTCACCGAGACCGCCAATACATGCCTGATAGACCCGTTTTCGGACGACATGTGTCCATCAATCACAGCAAGTAAATATGACTCAAAAGGTAACACATCTGACTTGAATGGATTCCCAGACAGGTTTGGAAACGCGTCAAAGTCATCGGAAACACAGTAATCCAATTGTGTCTTCAATTCAGGGTCAATGTGCCTCAATACGATTTTGGATAAGCAGTTGTTCATTAAGAAGCTTGACGACAGAGATATCAGATGTGAAGCTGATTTTTTCCACTCTGTTTCATTGAATCTATCCCCATCTTTAGCCTCATCACACTTCAGTCTCAAGCTTTGAATAACTGGAGCTAGCACTGAACCCTGTACTGCTTGTAAGCTGGCTTCAAGAATACGGATTAATGCTATAAGCAATTCTTCGTCTTCAGAAATGTCATCAATGTTGACATAACTGTAAAATAAAGCACCTTCTATTCCATAGAAGTAGGCAAAGTTATACGTGTCACTAGTATGAGCTGGTGATGATAGAAATTCAATCCAGTCAATAGATTTGCTGAGAATCTTCATAGTTATCTTTGGAGACAGAATGACGGCCTTTGCAAGTTCTTCCGCTTGAGTAGAAACCAATCCTTGTTTACAAAGTACATCACGTATCCAGGAAGAGTAAATTCTGTGTTGAAGCCGGGGAATCCATACAACCATGTAGAAAACTCGAGCAGCAGAATCCAATACAGGTGATTCAGCAACAACAGAGTCTTTCATTTGTTCCAGGTATTCATAAGGGGGTGGGAGCCCCAACAACAGTCGGTTCAAAAAGTATTGCAGATAATAAACACTACCATGAAGACAGGTTTGTGATGCAGAAGGTGTTCGACTAGTGCTACTATTCTTTCGTGAAGACGTACTAAGGGCGATTGTAACTTCTGACATTCTCAAAATTGCGTCCACGATCTCCAAGTACTCCATCTTGACCTCCCGTTCTTTTCCGACAACTGCTGAGCTCGAGTCATTTTTGTTCATAAGAAAATTCATTGCCAGACCATCCAAACGAGGATTTTCCTGATAGTTCGGCTCACATGAAATTAAGTTATAGTACTTTGGCTTCGGTCCTTCACTATCATTGTCTTCGGAGGCATCATTAGCTTCTAAAATCTTTTCCACTCCAGAGCAATCACAAAATACTCGAGCTGGTGGTAAAGGCTTCGTATTCGGAGGCTCACTCATTGTTTCGCTAGCAGATAATCCACCCAACATATTTCTGTCTGAGTCTGTACTTCGTATCATTGACTCCGAGAATTTCATTTTCATTCTCATGCTGGAGTCAGAAGTACCAAGAGTATTCATGTTTGAAGTTCCATCATCATTGAAAATGTTGTACTGGATTTGAGAGATCAAATTCTGGCCAGGCTCATACAATTGACGAATAAAGTAGTCAAAAAATAACAGCAATCTCCCGAGACTCATCACTTGATGGTGTTTTCTCATCACTTTACCTTGAATCTTCTTGCTTACATTGATCATCATCTTGGAACAGTCGATCATGATCTGCTTCTTCTGCATCAAACTCAAAGTGTGAAACAGAAAAACCAGTGCTTGAGCATGCTCCACTGGCATATCTGCATAATTTGAATGAGGATTTGAAGTATTGCAAATATCTTCATATAGGGTATCAAGCACTCGCTTGAGGATCCCCACGACGATGCTTTCCCTGTCTGGTTTTAAGAGAAGGTTTTGAATAAGAACACCAAGAGCACGTGGGTATAGTCCGAGTGGCCATCTTGAAGAGGAGTTGAGATCTATACCAAGTTGTTCCAAGAAGCAGGTTTGAATTGAAGCGGAGAAGTAACCTTGTGCCAGTATGTTCTGAACAAGTTTGCTAATTTCGTACGAAAAGTCTAGGTACGCTCGATTTAGCGTATCATCGAATATGGTAGAGATAGCTCCAATTTCTGTCGAAGATTTTTCGTGGTCTAAGTCGCGCAATAAAACCGCAATAAGAATCGCAATTTGTTCATTGCCAAATCCTATCTTCGCAAACCCTTGAACAACTTCATTACTATTCCCCACGACATCCCTTGAAAGAAAGCCAAGACTTGTCAGTGCAGCTTCCATAAACTAAGTACATAAAATACAAAATATGGGTAAATTGAAATTATGGGTAAATTAATATGGATAAATCATTAAAGCTAAAATAGTTTACATCAGAAGGAGAATCCTTTTCCCGGATGAACTCTTCGACAAGAGCTTTGATCCCATCTTCTCCATTCCTCAATTCCCCATCCAAATTGCTTTTTCCTTCTGCTTTACAAAATCCATCTGCATCTTTTTCATTACTTTCCGGTGGAGACATAACCGACTCCATCCAAAATCCCAAGATTGGTTCATCGTCGGCCTCACCTACGTTTTCATGTCTACCTTCATCCTCATCATCATCCTGCTCATCGTCATCATTATCGTCTTCATCTTCAGTAGTCATTAAGTCAGAAACGCTACGGTTTTCATCTTCGATTTCAACATCAATGTGATCACTTGGTACGATTTTATCTTCACTAGAATCGGGTCTAAAAGTTTCAAGTAATGTTTTCATAAGGACAGGAAATAAGAAAAAATTGTACTATGGCAGTACTAGCAAT
>Ga0194135_10002970_pt1 | contig 10350 bp, 11 predicted proteins | sample LitLau_LLRF_2013_FD_134024 | JGI IMG/M metagenome (GOLD analysis project Ga0194135, IMG submission 134024) | Freshwater sediment microbial communities in response to fracking from North America - Little Laurel Run_MetaG_LLRF_2013 (version 2) | ecosystem: Environmental > Aquatic > Freshwater >... | reverse complement strand
CACCTGTTCAGAAATTACACACACACACTCTCACTAAGCAAGCTTATATTTGAATGTGTCTAAGGAGAAGCGGAACGAGACTTTATACAAGAATAGTTTAAGCTTGAATTTAAGTAAAAGGAAGCTATGCCGTGAGTGAATTTGTTCATATACAGGCACAAGAGTAGTCACAGGAAATAATATGAATGAATGGCTCTTATCATTACTTGTTCATGAATCTATTCACTTTCCCATTTCCTCTCGAGTCTCAAGTATTACACAGTAGTAGTGTGTTCAAATGAAAGAAAGAAGAACGAAGTGGTCTGTGCCTGTGTGCTATTATAGAATAGGAGATCTCTTAAATCTGCAGAGAATTCTCAAGTTAGTTCAGCATCAATAGATCTATTTGCATGGAGGTTTAGCAGTACAGAATTGTATCTGTTCTATAGTAAAGAATGACATGCCTTTTAAAGTGTGTCTTTCTCTTGAATCCATCATCTCTATGTGTATATATATAATGTACATATTATATAATGTTCACTTTCTTTCCCTGCCATACGTACACTTGACAAGTAAAGCTTTTTCCATGAAACCTTTAATGTCTCACGGTACATTTGACGGCCCTGGAGGACTTTCTAAAGAGACTTTAATCAATAGAAAGGCATCTTTATTATTATCATGATGTGTACCACTTTATAGTGGAACTAAAAACTAATGCATTTCCCTTGTTTCCTCCATGATGATGGTGATGATGATGATGAGAGGCTTATAAATAAATATTTCAGTGTGTATGTCGATGTCTCATCTTCTTATAATGGAGCATATATTGCCCAGAGAGATGTTCATGTATATGAAAAATGACTCATATTATTATTCTTATAAGAGCCCATGGTACACAAGCATATTATAACCAAGTTAGGTAGTTTAAGTATATGAAGAGTGTGTGTATGTGTAAATGATGTGGTTTATCCTCTTTAGACCTCTTTGTACATTGTGTGTGTGTATATTTAGTAAGTAGTTTTAGTATATATCTCGTGCCTTCAATGCACAAGAACCGCATAACAACACTCACTCCAACACATTTGCATACTTTGTGAGAGTATTATTCGTAGATTCATTCAAAAAGGCAGAGTCTAAAGAGTCTAAACTGACTTTTAAAACAAGCTCCTTCTTAAGTTTCTTTAACTATTAACTCGTTATTTGATGGGTGGATTGTAAATTGGAATATTTGGAATTAAGGTTCTATTATTCTTTTTCTTTAATCTGTACTTAAAACCAATTCTTTAATAGAGAAGACATTCGAGTACACGTAAAAAAGGATTCTTCTTATTTGAGCTGGATTAATATTGTGCCTTTGTTGTTGTGATTGTCTTGCTGGAGAGTGTGCCACTCTCCGTACAAGTTCCAGTGAGCACGTTATTATCGTTAGGGACAAAGTTGCAAGGTCAACTTGTGAAGAAGTCATCTTTGAGATTAAGAATCATCAGAATCAGACCTGTAAGAAAGGTGAGACACTTTTGTTGTCGAGTGTGACAGTTTTGGCAAGGGATCATCTCATAAAAATGCAGCAGTGGGGAATAAAGGGAGGCATAAGCTTAAGTCATAGTATACAGCCATGTATACTGTATAGTATTATATGAATGAGTGGATTCACATCTGATTCAACTCGGGAGTAAATATATTCTGATTCAGTGCAGTGATAGCAAATGTCACAGGTTATTTCGACACACGTTGAGCAATTTATGTAATAGTAACTCTCCTCGATCGTGGTGGTTTGAAATTTGAATAACTTTTTTAACATTTTGGTCGTGTTTCATGTTTTGTGAAATTGTTTTTGAAGGAATTGTACTGCACGAGCAGAATTAAAATTTGTCAGGAATCAGGTAAGAAAAGTTGATTTAGGATTTGTTCCGAAGAAGAAACAATTTTATTTATTAGGATTTGTAAGGCCAAAGGTTAAGTTCAGAAAGGGGAAAGTTGTTGGTTTGATTTGAACGTTTAATTTAATATCTGGGATATACTGGAAATGAACAATTAGGGATTATTTTGTGTCAGTTTTGTGCGTGGTTTTGTTATCACACAACAGAATTAATGTTTGCATTTCTTCTATTTGATCTGGCCAAGTGTGTAATATTTTGAGAGTTCAAGTAAACAATTATTTGAAGTGGAAATATATTTTTGTTTGTTACAGAGTTGACCAGACTTTTAAAGTAGAAATGACGACAAGGAAAGACGCTTATTAGGAACGATGTGGGTTAAACCGGAAGAACTTCTTGTCGCCAGTGCATTTTGGTAAGCTGCCGTATTACGCAGTGGTTAAAACCTTATCGTGACCTTGAGACCTTTGTAACTGTATTGTGGTTGTGTTTAGGGTGACTGAGCAGGCGAACCAGTACTTTGTACTTCAGGCGAGAAGAGGTCATGGAACCAATAAGACTAACCTTGCGTCACTTATCGTTGGAACCCTAGATAATGTTTGGGATTCAAAGGTCAGTAGTGTCATTAGAGATTTCAACTAGCAATAGCATTGCAATTAGCAATGGAATTAGCATTGTAGCAATTGAAGTAGTGTGTGATCAATTGTTTGATAATCTTTTGATTTCAGCCACCACCGTACCGAATCCTGCACCAGACTCCAAGTTCCGAAGTTTACTACCGTAAGTTTGGATTCAGGGCTTTTACAAAAATTTAATGCAGATCCGGAAGTTCTTCACTTGTTATATATTTGCAGTGATTGCAGTGTCCGTAAGTCACAGGGAAATTGTAGACAACTGGGAATGGCTCGTGAAGAATTTAATGCCTACGCTAAGTAATTTTGATGACGAAGACCAAGTCACAGACTTTGTAAAGTGTAAAGTGGAATCTCTCGTTGCACACGCGAATCCTAATAAAGTAATTATTGAGGACACGGAAAGCGAAGGGTTCCGAGTGGCGTCGCAAAGGTTCCAGAGACAATTTGGAATGCCCCCGGAAGAGAAATTGGTCAATTATTATTCATGCGGGTGAGTTTCCTGGAAATTTCTGGAGACGAAGATTAAGCACGTGTTGATTATGATAAGGATGAGTCTATGTATTTGTAGATACTGGAAAGGAAAGATTCCTAGACAAGGATGGCTTTATTTAAGTGTTGGTCATCTTTGCTTTTATTCTTATCTTTTGGGGAAAGAAATAAAAATAATTCTTCGTTGGACGGATGTCATTGATTTGAGTCAAGTTAATTCGTTCCTTTTTCCTGATACCATTTGCGTGTCTACGAGAGAAGTTGAAGTGAGATTAGATTTTTATTTTTCGTATTAAAGTGTGAGATGGTCTTGATAATTGATTTTTGGCTTTTTTAGCACCACTTTACGATGCTCATGCACAAATCAGAAACTTACAAATTGATGTCACAACTGGCAAACATTGCAATGAGACAGTAAGTGTTCGTGTTTCGTGTTTAACCGGAAATGTGAAAGTGAATTGAGTTTATTCAGATAATTGAATTATTCAATTTCACCCAGACTCATTGACGAGGAGACTTTCCAGCACGATCGAGAGTTGACATCAAAGCTGAGCAAGAACGTGCCAAAGAAACCATCAATTTTGAAGAGAGATTTCGATGCACGGGCTCATTCGGAAGCATACCGACAGTTTTTTCGTCTTCCAACTGAAGAGAAATTGGATGGGAAAGTTGTGTGTTCCATTTGGGCCCCTTATAAGAAGAAGACGATTTCCGGGACCCTGTTTTTGTCCAATAATTATGTGTGCTTCCAAAGCAAAGTGAGTGTTAATTAGTTTAATTAATATTGTGGGAGGCTTTTACATTAAGTTTGTGTATTTTATAGGTTGAGAGGTTACTTAATGTGATAATTCCACTAAGAGACGTGAATGTTATAGAACCAGCGTCATCCCATAATTCTTCAGAGAAGCCAGGAATCCTGTTTACGACTAAACAAAAGTCGTCCTTCTTATTTATGGATGTTGAGGACAGGGACTTTTTGGTTCATAAGTTGTCGGATCTTCTTTCAAAGACTTGCCATAAGTCAAAGTAAGCTACAGAGAAAGAGAGAGAGAGTGAAAGCACATGCACTAAGTTTTGAGTTTCTTGTGATGAATGGGAACTAATTACTTTCTATTTTGTCAGTGGGGACTCTACAAGTTTGAGCAGCTCATCAAACAGTTTCATTCTACTGGAATCCCCAATGGAGGACCATAAAATTTTGAACATTCATTGTAAGTAGAAGTTTGGTAAACTTAATTATTATATTTGAAGGTAATAGTTATTGTGAATGTGCTTTTAATCATATAGCTGAAGAAATTCTGGCCAAACCTCTAATGGAAATATTTCCTATGCCAATCCACGGAGAAGTTCTGGAGAAAGAGTCATCCAAATGTCAACTTTGGGAACAACTCTTTCTCGAATACGGACGAGGAGTCAGCATGTACAGAACAGTGGAAACAGTAAACCTCGTAGTGAGAGGAATTCCTGATAAATACCGCTCAGAAATCTGGCTAATTTACTCTGGAGCTGTAAACGATCTGGCTACACATTCTGGTTATTATCAACTCTTGGTTGAACAAGCTCTGTCGAAGAAGTGTCAAGCGAATGAGGAAATTGAAAGAGATCTACACAGATCATTACCGGAACATCCGGCTTTCCACGAAGACCTCGGATTGGATGCTTTACGAAGAGTTCTATGTGCGTATGCCCATAGGAATCCGCATATTGGATATTGTCAAGCAATGAACATGTTGGCTTCTGTATTCCTCCTGTATTGTACGGAAGAAGAAGCGTTTTGGCTCCTTGTGGCTGTTTGTGAACGACTCCTTCCTGACTACTATAATAGGAGAGTTGTAGGAGCACAAGTTGATCAAAATGTCATGGACGAATTGCTAGAGATTTATGCACCAAAATTACATGCTCATTTGAGGAAATTAGGCCTCGTTGGAATGATCTGCCTTAGTTGGTTCCTAACAATGTTCCTCAGTGTACTATCTTACGATTGTGCTGTTTACATCATGGATTGCTTTTTCCACGATGGAGTGAAAGTGGCGTTTCAAATCGCTCTGACTATGTTGGAATCAAATGAAGATGTCTTGTTAAGATGCAGGGATGAAGGGGAAGCTATGCAGCTGTTGAATGAATATTTGACGGGGATTTATCACATTAGAGAAGAATTGTTGGATCTTCGGGATGAATTTAGTAGGACGCCGAGTCCTCCTTTGAGTATGGCGTCAATGACGGTGCCGGTGGGAACTCCAATAGGACCTAAGAGTAGGATGGAAGGATCCCATAAGAAATCAGTGGCAATGTCTACGCTCATTTATGAATCGTATAGGAAGTTTGGAGATGTGATTACAAGTGATAAAATAGACAGAATGAGACTGAAGCACAGAGTTAAAGTAGTACAAAGTTTGGAAGATGCTGTCCTAAGGAATGCGATTAGATCTGTGCCCAAATCGGTTCCTTTTACGGAGGAGGAAATGAAAGAACTGTTTTGGCTTGTGAGAGGGGATCATTTATGGCAAGTTGCATGTGGGTCATTTAATAATAATGGGGCAGCGTCGGTTTCGAGTCAAGATGATAAGGAACAAGGATTGGGGCAGCAGCAAGGCAATGTTAGGATTGATTTGGAACAGTTTAGGAGTGTTTTTATGGCATTTAGTTCTTGGGGAAGTAATGGAAATCCCAATTTGAATGATTTGGTGCACAGGATATTTAAGGTAAGACTATTTTAACAATATTATAAACTAAGAAATTCGAATCATGCACTTAATTGTATTTTTGGTATTTTTTCAGTTATTCGACTGCACTGGATCTGGTTACATAAGTTTCAGTGATTTAATGCAAGTCATTGCGTTAACGGGAAAAATGGAGTCACTGAAGAGATTGCGGTTACTTTATATAATCCATTTGCCTCCATTGCTTGATACGGAAATAGAAACTCCTACAAGTAAGTTAGTTTCAATTTAGAATGGAATTCTAATAGATTTGTGACGAGTTTAACTATAATGCGTTAAATAGCGTCTAAATCAATTGCAGCTCATTTTCATGATAACCTTGCTGAGGTAGCTGAATCTGCTGAGGACTTTTTTGCCAGTGTGGAAACGCTAACTAATGAAGTTGATGATTTGGAACTTAATGAGGGCCCCAACAAGTCTAAGATGAAAGCAGTCCAAGTATCTGGTAAAGAGCGTTGCTAATTTTTCGGCGAGTGGTCAATGACGTAGTTGTTAATCGATCTCGCATATGTGATTTCATTTTCTAGAAGCTATAGCCCAACTGAAAGAAGCTGCTGTATCAGAATCATCTTCTGCCAATTTACCTTCCATGAACCAAGCTCACTTCATTGCGATGTGGAAATCCTTCTACGATATTTTTATTGAACACAAACGGGAACAAGAAGCATACCATTCTATTGTTAAAGTTGGAACGCTTCTTATCAGTTTAGGAGATGCTGGAAAGTTCCACCAGAATAATCCAACGAAAAAGGAGACTGGCGGAGATGAAGCTTCTGCTGCAGATCCGTTAGGAGGGTTGTCATGGAGTAAAAGTAAAATTTCTCCACCTCAAAATGATCTTTCAAGACCCACTACGCTTTCTATAGTCGGGTCAAATTCGAAATCTTTAAATACTGGCAAACAGGTAAATGAGGAAATTGATCAGATATAAGTTAAATAACAGTTAGTAAATTAATCATTTTTATTGTTACAGGGAAATCCTTTGGATCCCGAGGGCTGGCACATAACTTTTGAACAATTCTTAGCCTCGATCTTAACTGAATCTTCTTTAGACGACTTCTTTAGTTCTAAGATTGACATTAAAAGTCTGATTGAAAGATACAAAGACAAAAGACTATTGAGACAAACCAGCTTATCTTCTTCACCGGATTAATGACAATTATTATTGATTTGATAATTATAAGGTCACTTTCCAACCTTACTGCCTGAATCATGGTTTTAATAGGCTGACACATGTGTTTGATTTTAATTTTTAACCGAAAGTACTTCCGGAAACTTTATAGGTGCTCTTAAACTACACGAGAGAAATTGTGGTACCTGTCGTTTCTATAAAAATAGAAATTTTAATGTTACAAAGCAAAGCTTTTGTATTTTTCACACCAATGTATTTTCAAACCCTTCCAAGCTTTTTATAAGAGAATATAAACGAAACATATTTAGTCGTTCTGTATAGAGTATCTTGATCTTATCGTGTTTATGCACATCTTTAATTGTGTCCAGTTCTTATGGGTTATTTCTTAGGAAAGGTATGCATCGCAAATATATCTTGAAACTTGTAAATTCTTAAGCACAAAAATGTGTACTTTGCAATGAACATAAAAATCTGCTAATGATTGTGAATATTATGAAATTATGATATACGAATGCATCGCTGCAAAATTCAAAAAGTATAAATATAATGTCGCTTTCGCTTGGAACCGTATTTTATGAATAAACCAATATCTTCGAAATAATTTCTGGTAATAATTTTATTCAATTATTCTGCTTTTATCTTCAGCTATGTTTGCAGAAGCAATAGAATAAGCACAAATCTAATGGTAAGTGGAGAGAAAGCCTTATAGAGTGGGCTTGTATGCACCAGGATGGCCAGATATTTACAAGATTAGAAGAGCAAATATTGATTTGGGTCACCGATTGGCTCTCTTCTTTATTCTTAGAGAATTAGATAACCCCCTGATGGACCTACTTTTAACCCAATAAATCAAAATGGACTTTCGAATTCTTCTTTAACGCTGGAAATCCTATGCATCTGGTAAAGAGAAGTATCACTGAATTTTTTGAAGTAATATACTGGAGACTTCTAAAAAATATTCTGTCATCTTGCAACGTCTTACCAGATATAATAACGAATAATATTCTAGCATTAAGTTTTAGTAAGATGATGATTCGGAAATATATATTCAATATTCTTAGCAATGTACAAGAATGTGTGTAGGTAGCTCTTTTGATTTTCTAATCATGTTTTCCACTTAACAGATCCACATCCACACACACAGACACTTGTCTGTGCAAATAAATCAACGTTCATCATCTCTTGACTATTCTTTTGGTTTTGGTACTCTCATGAATCTCACTCTTAGCGCATTACTCACAAGCTAAAGGTACACATATCGCTCTATTCATGATATATTTTAAGCTTCAAAATATCGGGTAGGTCTGATTTAACATGGGTAGGTGGAGATGAGATAGGAAGGTGGTCGAAGTGATAAAAAGACATCTCACACTCTCGTCGTAATGTATTTATATTTATATGTATGCGTGTCTGTGCTGTATCATCTTCTTCGTTCATTGTTCCTTGAGTGTGTGTGTGTGTACCTTTGACTGTAGACAGTCAGTCAATATGCGACCTTTGGAATTTTTTCGGTAAACAAACCGAAACAAAGTTCCACCACTCTCTTTATGTCTATTTAGTTTTGAAGATGAATAGTCGTTAAAACTTAAGATTAAACACAAGGCATACGTGCATACATAGTCTTGTTCTTTAATCAAGTGCATGAAATGTGGGATTGGTTCTTCTTTAACAGAACATGGCAGACTTGAGATCTTCATTTGTATTGTATCTTTCCTTAAAGCGTTGCTAAAAATACATATAGCGAGCAGAGATTATTAATTCATTACAAGTTCCTACCATGTAATGTCTTATTAAGAGTCTCTCTTGTGTGGAGTTTTAATTGATTGAAGATTGTAGACATTTATTATATTATAAGGTAGAGATACAGAAGCTGTTCTTTCGTTAATTGCTTGAAAGTTTCAAACGTTTTTGAGAGTCTGTCTGGGACGGGACGAGTAAGGATACACAGAGAACGGTGTGAGATTTCAGTAAGAAATTTTATTACTAAAAAGAAGTGATTTTGATTGAAGGATTGAAGATGTTAAAGTTGTATTTCTCATAGTGCCCCAGGGATTTATACAAGAAGAACCCGAAGGGATCAGGACAAGGCAAGATGTTGGCATAGCTGGTTTTGATAAGCCAACCTTGACACTAATTGAGAAGGGATCCTTCTTTGTGCTTTGTGTTGGTTTCAGCTGTGTTATCATCAGGCCGTCGTCCTGGCCCTTAAATTCATCTCACTGGTCAAAACTGGAATCGAATTGGGATTGAGATATTTGTGAAGGTTTGGAACTGTACAAGTTTCAGAATCATATTCGAGTAACACATAAAGTTCAGTCGCTAAAATAGCATTGTACTTTGTACTGATTAATTATTTCAGAAACTAAATCAATCTGAATTATATTGTCGAATGAAATGAGACATATGAGAGTTAAACTTGAGAACTAAAGTGAACAGCGGCCATTAAAAGTTACGTAAGGAAAGAAGGGAGGAAGATGATTTAGCAAGAGTACGGGAACTAAGCTTGATTGTATTGACTCATATCTCTTATATACGATTATGTTGTACAAGATAGTAACAACCTGGCTGAAAAAAGCAGCACGAGTGTTGCAAATTCTTGAGAATACATGGAACGACATAATAAAAATACAAAGTGTTATTAGCAGTGTGAATATTGTAGGATAATAAAGTAAATCCCAATTAAGTACCTTTAGTCTACTTATCATTAGACTTGATACTTTGTAACTCTGTATAAAAACGTAGTCGGTGTCTTATAGTTATCTCGTGTCACAGAACTACACTCACAAGACATAATAGCGTGTAATTGATGAGGTGTGACTTATCGCAGGTGGACAAAGTATGGACTGACTTAGTTAATGTATCTCAATTTTCCCACAGGAGCTTATATGATTGACTGACTAAGTTTTATATGCAAATTGCTTATCTCAACTTGATCTAGGTGGATTTTGCAATATGTATCCGGTGCGTGGGGTGAACTATGTTTAGGACAATGTCAATAAGGCTGTTAAAACTATATTGAAGCAACTAGAGCTCGTCTCTGTCAAGGTACAAGGTGGAGTTTTATTTCAATTAATAATAATTAATGCTTTAATAAAAAGGGGAAATGCTACCAAAAATAAATGGATTACATATTATTGCATGAATTCTTGCTTAAAAAGTTCAAAACTATCAGGAATTCAATTGTATGGATTTGGTTTATATGTTTTGTATCGAGTTAACCCTTAAGGTGTTTTCTATAAAGATGTTACGTGGTAATTGGTACCTAAGTAATATTACAAAGTGGGTGTATGCTGGAAATAAATCAATGTTTTGACTTGATCCAATTAAATGAAGTGATAATTTGTATGTAAATTGTTAATTGATAGGCATAACTAATCGAAGTTCACAATTTAAAGCTTTTTGTTCTTTCTTTACAAGTTGTTTCCGTCAAAGCTTTAATTCATAAATAACAAAATGTGGAAGTAGTTAGGTCTAAATTGTTTCTAAATTCTAATGAGGATACAATACGATTATAAAAT
>Ga0194135_10002969_pt1 | contig 10353 bp, 8 predicted proteins | sample LitLau_LLRF_2013_FD_134024 | JGI IMG/M metagenome (GOLD analysis project Ga0194135, IMG submission 134024) | Freshwater sediment microbial communities in response to fracking from North America - Little Laurel Run_MetaG_LLRF_2013 (version 2) | ecosystem: Environmental > Aquatic > Freshwater >... | reverse complement strand
TGGCGACAAATTGGTCATTTCCTTGGAGAGTAGAGAAATGTCGACAGGAACGAACCCAAGGCACCGCCACTGCCACTTTCTTAATGGCAAGAACTTATAATCGTCCCAGGGGTTAGAACAACAGTTCCACTCCCTTAATGGTACCGCTTTCACCGGAGAGAGAAAATATTGAGAGGACGTGGGTTGGAACGACGACGGCGAGGAGGAGCGGGGAAGCGTCACCGGGTCCACTGCCGTTGTCACTTGCAGGAAGGGATGACCGAAGAGTGTTTTACGAGCCTCGAACCAACTTAACTACTTTCACATTATTGAAGGGAAAGTCAGGCGGGTGAAGACTAAAGAGACCCGAGCAGAATTACTTTGCAGTCTCCTACAGCGTCCTCCTCCAATATCTATTACAATGGGATGGTTAAAGACTTAGCAGTTCACTGCATATTTATAACTTGGTCTTTCCATTTAAGACTACTGGAAGACTGCTCCGTTCTCTCCCTCTCTCTCTGGACAATATCTGGAATTGGATTGGGCTATCATAGGAGTCAGAATGTAATCAATTGGTGCCTCCCTTAATGTACCCTTGGGAATGAGGAGCTTTGAAATGGAGCCTTTTTTACCTCCTGCATTCATAAGGAGGAGAAACTATAAATTGAAAAAGAAGTCCAATTCCAATTCAGTCCAATTCCAATTCAGGCTTACCCATTGTGTTTGAATGATAAAGAATTCAATTTCTGAAACCATTGGATTATTCCCACAAGTTGTGTTTGCGGAAGAGGAATGCTCCTTGTCCCCAACTTGATGATGCTCTTTTGTCTTTTTACGTTTTATTTAGAAATCATCCGCCTTTCAATCCCGAGTTCTCCCCATTGTCCTCACTCGCTAGAATTATTCCGCCGTATGTTTACTTTCTGATCGATTTTGTATGTAACGATTATTAGAATCATAGTTTGATTGCTTTATGGTCCAAAGTAAATAAAAACTTTTCCACTCGTGTCTCAAGATTTAATTTGGATGAGTTGAGAGTTTAACAAAATTCCCATACTGAATTTCCAAGCGTGGTAAACTGCTGCTGGAGAGGAGGGAAACTTATATAAAGTAAAAGCTTATAAGCTTTCTCTGGGAGAGTTGGAGAAGAAAGTTGTGGTCTCGTGGTGGCGACGGTGGTTGAGGATGGGCGACCAAGGTTAAACTCTGGGGAATGGAAAGCTTAGGAGATTTATTACTATTGGACTTTCCCCACTTTCATATCTTCACAAAGCCAAAGGCGGAAGCTTTAATGCTTTGACTCTGAGCCCCCTGCAAACCGTTCCATTACTATACAGTTTTATATTTGAATTAAAAGTAATATTTCTTAGCCAAAGAGTACAAACTGTAATTTCATTTTTGTGGAACTTATGAAAGGGTCATCAAAAACCGGCGTATCCTTGAGAGCGAACGTGGCCAGGCTTAACCTGCCTCGTAATTGTGAATTATTCTTGGCAGATTGATATCTGAAACGGATACCGCAAGACTGGAAATGCAGCGTGTCAATCTTTGACATCGTTTGACTCATCTGCAGTTGAAATGAATCCATTTCTTCCTTCACCAATCAATCATCTCTCTTGAATTTAGTTTGTTGAAACAACTCGGGTCTAGTTTTCTTTTCTAGGGTGAGGGGGCGAGTGGAGGAGAAATGTTCAAGTTTAGGCGTCTGAGGAAGATGATGAAAGTTTGCCTCCTGTTGGGCGATGACAGAAATGAATGTGAAGATGATATTGTTTGGCAGAAACTAAAAATAAATTCCCATTATCCTCGCACTCTCTTCTCGTCATTTTCCCGTGAGAAATTATGGGAGTTCGTGGGAACTCTGTTGAATAAATCCAGAAGATTGTTCTTTTTTTCGAAATTAGGTTTTTGGCCTTGACGGAGACTGACATGGACAACCCACTGTCCGGAAGGTTTTCTGGTTTTGAATTGTAAATGATGCGAGTGGGGGTCGCTTTAGGATCCGACTACAACGCTCATTGTAAACGAATGTTGGTGGAGCTTGGCAAATATTTTCTGCAAATGAAGCAAAACAACGTTAGGCGCCTTTTATTTCCAAAGGGACAGAATGTTTACCCGGTCTAAAATAGCCGTAGTTGCCCCCGTCATTATCCACACTGGGGATGATCCTTGGCTGCGACGACAACGTGAGGAGAAACAGGATTGCATCTTTTGTTCTCCGCGGCAGTGGTAGAGTGGCCACGACCCCCGATCCCACCCAATCGTGTCCCAGTGGTGGTAGTAGTGAATCTTCTTTTGGACCGAGAAGGGAGAGAGCAATGTCATGCAATCCAATCCACTTAAAAGTTAACAAGATCTGAAACTGAGAGTCCCTTTCTTACTCCCCAATTCTATTTCATTCAATTGAGGTTGTTACTCGGAGTCGTGATCCAACTTGCGTTCGCCTCCGCTGGCATTTTTTGTTGGGTGTCATAAAGCCAAGTGGTAATTTAATTTAAATGTTATCGTAAACAATGGGGTCTTTGTGTAGAGAAAGCACAAAGCTCACACCATAATTCCGAGACGCCTACGCACACCTCTTCACGAATTGGACCAAACTGAAATGGAATCAAATTACTCCCATCCTTTGGGCCCTATATATAATTACATTATGCATTAATTACTTAATTGGCAATCGTAGAGGCAGGAACACACTGATCCTCTCTCTCTCTCTCACTACGGAGGAAGCTTCTGCAGAATCCTCCTCCTGATAATGATAATACGTTGGATGAGATCAGACAAATCTGCTCTGACAAAGATACAGATTGATAAAGTAACGGAAGTAATAATAAAGGGGAGCAGGACGGAAGGGTGTTGAAGAGACGGGAGGGAATCAAAGGAGTTGAGAATGGTAATTGCCAAAATGTTTCTATCCACGGGTTCCATTCATCTTGTCATCATCTTCACCCTACTAATTCATTATCCGCCTCAACTATTGGGATTGGAAGTGAGGCCTCTTGAGGATTCCACGACACTGGCAACTTCATCACGGTCACGGTGCGGAGGCCTATCCTGTTGCTCATCTGATTTGTATCCGAATCGCACCGTGCTAGTTTCATAAAGAAATGGTTTTTTGAATAGCATGACACATGACGACATGACAGAGGCAGTAAAACTACAAATGTTGTCAGATAATGTGGAATGCTGGTTCGCTACTGCCCTGTTACGTCGTCATTTGTCAGATTCTGGCCTCCCGATTTCAAACGCGTCTTCATTTAACTCCGATTTCCTCTTTTCCCCATGCCCTCTAATTTCAATTTGCTTCCTGTTTTCCCTTTCCTTTGATTCAGAAATAAATTAACTTGCACGAGACTGGGAATAAGTTTTCAAAGGTTCGAAAACTGTAACTTCTCACAAACCTCATCTTGTCATTGCCATCAATCAGATTGTAGGTTATGTACGGTTACGGCGGAGGACGCGGAACTGGCAACACTTTTGTGAAACTGAACCCAGCCCCTTACGATCTTAGATTGCCAATAATGGAGGGAGCTGATTCTCTAACCAGTGGACCAACCGTCTCCGCATCAATCGGATTATTCCAGCGTTGGATTTCACTATGAACGATCCGGGTAGAGTCCGCCTGAAATGAGGCGTCGCACTTATTTTTGTTTGCTGCTGTGGTTTATTTGGGATATAAATAGAAATTGATCAACACCAGAACAGTACCCTGTCATCATTGGAGAAATAGCAATATTAGAATGCGGTGGTAACTGGATATCGATTTGGAGAAGTCCAGTAAATGCGAAAACTCTAAAATAGCAAAACCTGGGAAATGACGATGAGACCATAATAGTCTGACTTTGTTATTTGTGAAATAGGCATTAGGTAGCCAGGTAACTTTGCGGGGCATGGCCGATATTGGATTCCTCAAATTAAAAAGCTCCCTTAGAAATAAAATAATGACCGACTCCGGGTGCTGGTGCCAGAAATATCAGGGAAAGTTACTTATTTGCTTTGACTAACTGAGATGTCTAAATGGTTGAATTGTTATTTTTTTTTAACCAGAAACGCAACCGGGGTTTATTTCTCTACGGAATTGTAATTATTTCGTTCCTCCGCTGTTTTTTCACTGCTCATGCTGGACAGACAATAAGGCAAAATCTAAAAGTTGTTTTCGCATTCCTCCTATCTTTCTTTCTTTTCAGTTCAATTCAGGTAGCCATTTTAATTCGGTTTTATTATCATTACCTCCAATCGAACTTACATCCTGCCAGTCATATATTTCTAAAGAATATAACCAAATACCAAAGTATAAAAATGGAAACTCGAAAGAATGGCACCAGCCAGTAATGGAACAATCAGGTAGGAATGTCAATGGAGTTAAATTTAAAAAAAATGCTTTATGCAAACTCATTCTCACATCTCCAGACTCTCTCCTAACTTAAACCTGACGGATGAGCATAAACAATGAAAGAAAAGACTTAAGACGGAAATCGTGACTAGGAAATTAGTTTCATTGCATCATCCCATTTGTATTGAATCCAATCTTGCCATAGTGTAATAATGGTTGGATGGAAAGGTATGGAAGTGAAATCCACAAAGCTTCGCGTCGAAAAGAGTTGAGGTGACTCCCAGTCATGAGCTGATTGAATTTATTTTAATAGTTAGAAATCCACTATTCTATTCTATCTGAAACTTTATTTGCGACGCAGCTTTAGGAAGTCATTGAATAAAATGACTGAGTTTGCTTTTTTTTTTAAAAAGTCTTTCAAAACATGATGCTCTTTGGACACACGCCCACCCCACAGTACAGCATGGGGTAACCCCCTGGACAATGGCTCAAGTGAATAAGGATCAAATGGAGGTCTATCATCATCACCTCGACAAGGAATGAATCAAAAAAGCATTATACTCGGTTGCGAAATTTTTAGGCGTGGCGTTTCTTTCAAAAAATTTACGCAAAGTTGAACGATTGGATGCGGATCCGGGGTTGGAAGGTTGGGGGGAAATATAGCGCTGGGATCACCCCGCATATTACGTGCCAGTCCGGATGATAACTCCCTTGACAGAGATTTACAACAATGCATTCTTTCTTTTCTCCGAGTCCAGGAGAAATTGCAAAATTCATGACGATGGTACTTGAGTACCCACTTATTTGTTCCTCGAAGGGTAGGCAGGTGTTAGGCTCATAAATTATAAAACCCTGAGTAACACTTTGCCGTACAACATGAGCCTTTTCCTTTCCGAATCCTTGGAGCAGGAAAGGTACCTCTGGTACCAATTCCTTACTTTTATGAAAATGGGTAGTAATAAATAGTTTGTGGGGAAACACGTCTTGTCCCTCAGAAATTGGGATTTGTGTTATGTGTGTAGTAAATTTGAATCTGCTAATAAATTTGAGGTAAATCATAAAACTCAACGCAATTATTCTCAGTTTCGACTAGACTCCAGTTTGGACCTTCAACTAATAACGTGTGGGTGTAGAGCGTCCCCCATTGTATGGGAACCGAGAGGAAGACCTCATGAAGTCTTTGTTGAAAGACTGGCAAAGTCTGCCACTTGGTTGACAAATAGGATTATTCCTGATGTCCCACAAATCTCATCTCTATTCCGACCCAGCATCCTCTTCCTTCTCCTCCCCTTTGTCCCCGGATTTAGTCACTCACCCGAATCTTAACTTTTCAGGAGAAATTGCTGATTCATTGCACAAATAAAAATGCGGGCGTGTTTTTAGGCGGGCAGTAGCACTTGGTGACGATTACTTGGGAGCGTGTCCAAAAGTGTCAGAAGGAATTGAGCAAGTGTACTCGGCGGGGTAAACTGAAACTGGAAATGATACACTCGCCCCGGCGTAACCAAGAATGGTCCGGTCGTATTGTGATTCTGAAGGCTTTCCTTTGTGTGGCTCACCCCTTCTTCCTTTCTCTGGAAGCCTTTGACTCCTGCCGACGAGAGCGGCGTGCCTAACTCATTCCCTGAGATTTTTTTTTTTCACCATGAGACCAAATAAAGGGATCATTCAATCCGATTTATTGTAATCCAAATTACAAATCTGTTTTTTAACCAAGGCAGAAAGACAAACGGACAGAGATGGTTCCTGTCCAGGAGGAACCTTAAACGGACTCTTCTGCAGCTGACGCCATCCCTTCATTCCGGCCACTAATGGGCTTAAAGGCGTAAAACCGAATAAGGCCCATATACAGAGTCCCAAGGTTACATTTGAAATGTCGAAAGTAGAAACCGTAAGCTCTCCCTATTTTATTTAATGTTCTTCTCCGGAATGGAAACTTTTCCTGAAAAAAGTGCCAAAGTTATACAATGGGCTCAAAAGTGGCAAGCGAAGCAAATTCCCTTCTCCCTCATTCCCGAATATTAGAATTGGAACTATGAAACCGTAAAAACAATTCCAACTTTGCCCAAGTTACTAAATTTTTGACACATTCGACTAGTACGCATAGGAAGGGATGAGCCTTTCCCTCTCCCCTCCTCCCACTGGTTGGTGAGCTTGGTGGACTAGGGGCCAATTAGTTTTTAATTTCCTGTTCAAAAGTCTCGAGACAGGGCAAGGGTGGAAAGTGCGGTCGCGGCAGGGTCATACGAATGATAATACGAACTCGACAAAATTAGAAGAGGAGGAGAGGGGATGTTATGGTGGACTGTACAAATGCCATGATGCCATGTGCGGCGGATTAATTACGCTGTTTTCCAAAGAGAATGAAATTGAATTTATACTCGGCTTGAGTTGACTTGTGTCGAAATTTCCCTGTTCCGGAGAAGGGAAAGCTTAAAAATTGAATTGCAAATTCTTTTCCAGTTGGGATTCTTGGTGAAATGTGGCCTTCTTTTGTTCTTTTGCGGAAAAGTCAAGAGTTGCTTTCTCCCACTTTCTCTCTCCCTCTCTCTCTCTCTTTATATATGCTCTGCGTAAACTGGATATCTCCTGAAGCCTCTTGATATCTTTCTCCTTTATCATATGTGAGCAGTGGGAGTGGGAGCATGGATCAAAACTAATAATAAAACTCTGCCGACAAGATGTCCTAGGATTTGAATTTCCTGCCTTGTTTTCTCTCTGAGCCCGCTGAGCTTTATATAAGTAGTCTAATTGCAGCCCGTTCTGGATGCATGCATAATTTCATTTTATTTATTTCAATCCTTTCCTTTTGGATTCTTCTTGTTGCGTGTGTGGCTGGCAGGGAGAGAGGCAGATGCTGCCCACAGTATAAATTACATTCTGGTATATTAGTGTGTATTATGTTGCGTAATTATCGGCTTTGATATCTCTCTCCCTTTCTAAAAAGGAATTAGAACCTTTTCTCTTCTGATTGTATAGGGAGATTAGAGGGGATGAGATTGACATCCGAGAAAAAATTCTAATGAGTGACAATACGGGGGAAAACCCTTTGTGGTGTCAGGATCGCAAAGGGAAGATGTGAATTTGAGATGAATTGAGAGGGAGGGGAGTGATATGATATTAGTAACGTGTACATTAACAGGGTCCATGAGAAGGAGAAGAATCAAAATATGTTGCTAATTTAACCCCGTGAACTTTCCTCCCTCATCTACAATAAGATCCTAATGAAGATTGAGGCTTAATCCACATATCCTCCTCCTAATTTCCTTTCAGTCTAATGGAATACGCCGGGTTATGGAGGCGGTTATATACCTTATACATATTATATACTAATGGTCATATTATACTCCTCCGAAGGAGCTTCCTGCCTGGAAAGAAACCCTGGAACCAAGTTTCAATCGTCCCGGATTATCCTTTTGGGACTGGAATTTGATTCAAGTGAAACTCTCCCGTACCACCACCACCACCGCACACATGCACGCAGCTACTCCAGCCAGGACTCAATCTTCTCCCGTGACACTTTGACGTAAGTAATAACCGGAAAAGTAGCCTTTTGTGATTTAGTCAAAAGGAAGGGTTCCTTATCGTGCAAGAAAGGAGGGGGGAAATGCGGCGGAATATGAAAAGAACCTGAGATGAAAACGAGGATGGGGAAAGGGAGCCATCCGCTCACAATCTTGAGAAAATCGATGCAAAAATACCCAACCGGCATGCAATTCAATATAGACCCGGTCACTCGGGTCAGGGTATTACGGAATAACTGAGAAATTATAAGAGAGTCACGTCTCAAATTATGCACTCGGGAATTGTGTGCGTTCCTCCGTTTTATATAAAACGCTCCTAGGTTTAGGAGTAGGCCGGACTGCTCAGAGCAAGACATGTTCCACGTGCGGGTGCGGGCACGGTGCGGCAAGGAGCAGCTACTGCTCGGAGAACCCCCACTGCGGGTTTCTTCTAAAATCCAATCCGTCGTTGGTGGGGCTAGAAGCATTAAGACAGGGAAATCTGGGAAATCTGCAAAGAAAGCATGCGGCGGACAATCATTTTTGAAAAGTTTAATAGTTTTCTCGACTACGCTCCTCGTTTCTCATTCCTCTACTTTTGACTACAAGGAAGGTAATAAGCTAACAAGTTCTGAACCAGAAACCCACAAGGGAAGAGGAGCCTGACCATTGACGGAAGGAGAAGGTCGACTCCAAGTCATTGATAACGTAATGGGTTCATTTGAGGAAGCGGTAGGAATTGGATGGAGCAGGGGAGCTTTTTCCGACGCCGGTTTTCCGTTTTGACGGCGGGGAAGCTTTGGCTATAGTCGAATGCTGGATACTGGAGTATGTTGAATGAAGGGAATTCAGGAGATGAGAAAGTTCTATTTGGTAAATGGCAATAGAGAAAGTTGCGTAGGGGTGAAAGTCTCGGGAGAGATGATGTGAGGAAGAGGGATGAAAAGCCGTCCTCCGGATTCTCTTGGAAGTTAAGTTGGAAGGAGAGGGAAGAGGGAATGTATACTTAGAAATAAGGGAGAAAGCTTGGCGTGTTTATATTTCATATTGGAGTGTTTTCCCTCGTATCAATCCTTGACAGGATGAAAATACGTTTCTTTTCATATTAGATCATCTCATGGTTTTTAGAATCTCCAATAATCTCTTTGCTTTCTCCCAGTCAGAGGCCTCTCCTTAACTATATTTGAGCGCATCCCTGATAGTCATTTCCCGAGAAGAAGAGTATGCTCATGAGATGCATTCAAGGGGAATGGTTAGTTTTGGTTATTGAATGGTATTGGAGCATCTTTCCTCGTTGTCTGGTGTCATGCCATCCATGGTGAAAGAAACAAGGGGCGTCATTACTTATTCCGAGGACAACGGAATGCTCTTCTGGATCCTTGACTTTCTGTCACACACGACTAGGCAAGACGGAAGGGTGTGTCTGAGGAGCGTAATTCTTGGAACCAAAATTTTCCCTTTTGTTTCCTCTCCTTTGTTCTTATAGGTTCGTATATAATAATGTTAAAGTTATTACTTTCTCTCCTGCCACAAATATATCTCAGGATATTATCTCAGGAACGCTCACATTTCTTACTCGTCGACACATTGTCCCATCATCCTCATTCATCGTCACTCTTCATATCCGTCTTGTTTCGGAAGAGGATGAGGTTTACCTTCTCCGGGATCCTTTTCCAGAAGGACCGTCCAAGTCCGCCGCCTCCTCTCATCCTCCTGGAAGAAGGAGAAAGAATGACTGCCTCACTGACTTTCTTACCATTTCCGCCTCTCCTCGTCAGAAGATGAAGATGAAAATGGGGAAAAGAGAATGCAAGTGATGAGGGAGGGAGGAGGAAAGTTGAATTAGGCTTCCATTTCTATCTAATTCCTTCACTCATTCCTTCCTGTCACCAGCCACTCAATCCCAGCATCAATTGAATTAGGCGTTAAATGAGTAAACCATGTTATTATTCGTAAGAGGGAATCTAATCTCAGCAGAATCATCTTCCCTCCTCCTTCCATCTCCAAATTAAGTAAATCATTGTTCCCCTTCTCTCTCATCATAGTGAGAAGTTCTCACGCTTACACGGATCTACTTCGACTAAAATAAAGACATATGCGAGTTCATTTGAATTATCTGCACATGAGTACACTGGGACGATCGGGTCGTTAATCATTTCAGAATACCGAATTTTAATTCTACAAAGTTTTCATTTATAATCTCCAGTCCCCTGTCTAACTCCTAAACGAAATCTTGTTGAAAAAGTATTGAAATTTAAGATCATCGGACGAGATTCTGATTCTGGTTTGTCCACATTTGACGAGCTGTCCCAGTCGCACAGTTCCACAATCCTACAATTCCAAGGATAAAAAATCCAAAAAGGATACTAACAGACAAAGAAAAGATAACTGATAGCGTACCACTACGACTATTATGCAACTTAGGCCGTTTCAAGTACGCAGCTGGAGTTTTTTGACTTCTTGATAGAATGTGTTCCTGCATGAATCATCCCCTGCCTGATTGTTTTCTAACTTTATTATGGACAGGACACTAACAGACTC
>Ga0194135_10002968_pt1 | contig 10359 bp, 9 predicted proteins | sample LitLau_LLRF_2013_FD_134024 | JGI IMG/M metagenome (GOLD analysis project Ga0194135, IMG submission 134024) | Freshwater sediment microbial communities in response to fracking from North America - Little Laurel Run_MetaG_LLRF_2013 (version 2) | ecosystem: Environmental > Aquatic > Freshwater >... | reverse complement strand
CAGAAAGAGAGAGAATAGAGAAGGAAGCGATTAAAATTGTACATAGATTGATTTCCTCTTGCTTACAATGTGATCGTGAACTTGTTTCTTAAATTTAGAAAGAGGGGTCTCATTCATATTCCAGGATATAGGGAGTTCATTCCAGGCTACTGAGGATTTGTATTTGACCGATTTTTTCCGAGTTTCGCTTTGACAGGTTGGAATAACAAGTTTTGGCATTGACCTCGAGATTCTGTCTGATACAGTGTAGAAATTGGAAATACTGGGGATGTCAGAGTGAAAGAACGTATGCACATTTTTCAGTCTGTTCCATTTGGCCCTTTCGGGGATGGTCAGTAGGTTCATGCTTGAGTACAACGAGTTCAGTTCCAACGGTTTTCGATTTTGGTAGATTCGACTTCTTTTGGATTTCTGGGAATCTGCCATCTGGGAATTCGCCAGTCAAAAGAATTGTAGTCATTTGATAAGAAGTGGTTTGCTCGAGTGGTTTGTAAAATTCGTTTGTAAAAAATTACATCGTGATCGTTTACATTTTTTGTGAGCAGGAACAACAACAGCAGCGACTACGACGACACTTCCACCAACACAACCGACAAGGAGACCTCCACGAACTACACCGACCACGACGACACTACCACCAACAAAACCGACTACTACGACGCTTCCACCAACCCAACCTCCACGACCTACACGGACACCTCCTACCACGCCGCCTCCATCCCCCACGACGAGTGTTCCTACAACGCCTGCAGGCTCGACCTGTAAGTAAACTTTTGTAACATTTAATAGGGTATATATGTTGAATATTACGAATTATTTATAATATATAGTTGTACCGTCACCCAGCGGTTGCTCTGTTGGAACAGGGTACACTACTTCTACCTGGGTCTGTTCTTGCTACAACAAGATCGGATACCTTTGTATCCCTAGGGTGAGTTATGTCTTGAGATGATTCATGCGACGCTGCTTATTTACACTACGGGAATAACCTTAATCGGCGGGTAAAATGAACTATTGAGGTCCTTATATGAGATAGACATTTTGGAAAAGATTTCCACCGGGCAGACTAAAATTCACTTTGCTTTGAGTTTTGTAGTTTTCAGAGTGTGAACGTAGTACGCATGCGCATACACACTAGGATACTACTCCGGGCAGTTTGGAACTAGCCTAAAAGCATAACGTTAGCGCTCACGACTTTTACTGTTACTTTCACTTTTATTTACTGTCTGTAGGCTTTATTAACAGGTTGATCCAACGTGTATTGTTTGTACGGAAATATATGACATAGCATCTATCTGTGTCCGACTACCTTCCCCGAATCAAAAGTCACCCAAAAAAATTGATCGTCTCAATCAGCTGAACAACTTTTTTATACAACACACTGCCCGGCACCCTTGGCCTTCCAGAGAGGATCACAAGTCACTGAAATTGCAAATTGGGCCACCCAATAGGATACAAAGGACAGTCGAAAGACGTATGTGACGGCCAACGGAGACTACTGACCTCCTTGGGGCATGTCAAAAATATTTGCTGCAGGATTCCAAACAGTTATAACGTTAATGTGTAGCAACTTGGTTCAATGTAATTCGGGTGTTGGGATAAAAAGGGAGATAATTTTTATCTCCCTGAAATGAATTGTGTTAGCTATAAAAAGTTAGCTAATTACAATGGGCTTGGTCTTTATCATTATTAAGCCTGAGTTTACGAAGGCCTTAATGCGGATCTATTTGCGGCAAGTTGTTAAGGGGTTCAATAGTGAGGTCAAGTTCGAAGATGAACCCCGTAGGTCAATTCGTTCTGGGTCAAAGAAAGTTTCCTCGAAATTAATCATGAGCAGAGATGTGCATTCACAGGTGAGCTCAGGTGCGCGGACCGCCGCACCTTCCAAAAGTTGCGTCGCATCTAGAACGCACACGTGTGATCATGGATTCATAATGCTTTCGTGACAAGTATGCATACGCTACTTGGTTACGCTCCGCTTGCAGCCGTTTATTAAGGCTGTTAACAAAGTTTACTAAACTGGACGCGCTAAAACTCTGGAACGGTTTAACTTTTTCAAAATTTGTTTTCGGTGTCGTGTTCAGGGCTTTAAGGGTGAGGTCAAGTGATTATGAAAACAGGCATGCGTGCAGAAGTGAGCTCAGGTGCGCTGACCCCGCACTACACCTCGCACCTTTCATAAGTTGCGTCGCATCTTGTGTGAACTGCTTTTATGTCATTTGAATAATAATTTCGCTTTTTGACTCAGCCTTCGTTACGCACGTTTGCAGCGGTTTATTTTCTTTTTTTTATGCCGCGAGTATTTCTGTCCCACCAAATTGCATAAAAGAAGCTTTATCGCGCCTCTGTCTTCGGCTAAATTAGGTATTTCCCAATGTATTTTTTTAGTAGGAACTTCCTCGGATTTTGACCTTTTACATTTTCAGAGAATGGATTTTCGATGGAGAATATCCATTCCTGTTAGTTTCATTTTTATTAGTTGATTTCTTTATTAGCCTGAGAAATTCAAGTTTGCAATTCAGGCTGTTTGCTCCGTGCAATTACATTATGCTGAGAAAAAAGCGTCCCCTGGAAAGTCCATAGAACGAAACCCTCAACTACAAACAACGAAGGAATCGTCTAATGAACCTTACCGAAATTGACATTCTCCACCGAAAATCCATTCTCTGAAAATGTCAAATGTAAAAATCGGAGGTATTCATACCAACAAAATGCATTGGGCAATCCCCAATTTAGGCAGAGAGAGAGAGGCGAAACAGTTACATAAAAGAGAGTTCACTCATGAAGAAATACGTTGAAATTAGCAACTTCTAACCGCCTTTCATTGTCTCGATTTCTTTTTCGATGTTTTCTTCTGCAGAGCAAACACCGAGTTTTGATTGGGGAAAAAATGCCAGGCGGCGTTCAAAAGTTTTACAAAAAATAATATCGAGAAAGTAGGATGAACTAAGGGACTGACCCACCGCTGACATTTCCCACCAATTTTCATTTAATAAGCGCAGATTAATTTTTTTTACATTTAAACTTTGATTTCTTGTAAGTTATTTAATTTTGATGTTTGAAATATTCAGACATATATGTTTTACGGCAGAAACTTCTGAAAGTTTTACAGCAATGGTTTATCCACGAAAGAAAATTTACCATGGGCTTGGTCTTTTGGGGCACTGTTGAGGATGAGTCCCATCTCGTCCCATCCATCAAAATATGCATACATAGAAGCTAAAGAATTCATAACTTAAGATGCAATATACGATGCAATCATTCAATTTCTGAATCACAATCTACTCAATTAGTAATTTGGCAAAAGAAAAATCATATATAATTAGAGATCATAAATCGAAAAAAGAAGCTTTTTTGCATATCTCTCTCAGGCTAAATTATGGATTTACTATTTTTGTAGGTATGAAGTTTCTCGGTCTTTGACAGGTTCAGGCAATAGATTTTCGATGGAGAATCCATTTTTGCTGTCTTTCTGCTTTCGTATATGCCCTTTCTGTATAACGCACGCATTCCAAATGAGCATCTTCTACATTCGCATTAAACGCTTGCGTAAATTGTTGAGTTTGACATTTAATGGGTATGTTCAGTTTAAGATCATGTTTGACATAGATTCAAAGGGAGAACGGAATTATTTTTCCCCTTCTGTAACTCGTGGATTTTCTGCTAGAGCTTATATTCGGATTAATAGGAAGATTATTGTGCGAGGTTACTTGAGAACTTTATTAGATAGCCTCACTTTCAAATTGCACTGCCAAGACTCAAAATCGTTTCTAACCTCATGCAATTTTTAACTTTTCCAGCCAACACCACCAGGACGATAACTACTACTATCACCTCAATTCCCCAATAACAGCAGTTCGACACCCCAAGAAGCTCCAGCTCTACAAGTCCGGCTGCTGTTTAAGATTTCTAATTTTTCCGATAATCCAGAAAAATGTAAAGTAGTAAAATCGACAATTTACCCATTAGTTATAATATTGAATTACAGCCTATTTCATCCTTTACATGTCTTTTTCTTTGGATTTTCTCCATCCAATAAATGTTGATGGACAGTTTAAGTTTTAACTGAGTTGAAACTCTTATTAATAGCGTAAACAAAATGCAAGTAAACTTATATTTGAGAATTAATTTTCCTAAATTCTCCTAAACGGCAGTGATGCTGAGTTAAACGTACATTTTTGGGGCAGCGCTATGACACACAACCTAAACCTGAGTTAATAAGGGCGGTCGAAAAGCATGAAGCTTCTAAGAAAATCCTGATATTACATAAAAGATAATTAGATCTTTTTCGAACTAGCTTCAACTTTATCAAAAAAGTCTTAAAGCGTTTATACATAGTTTATGGTGGTTTAAAATTTTTGAATTAATTTCACCAAGTCACAACAAGACAACATTTCGTCGGTAGGGACTCCTGCCATTGGCGGGATCCGGCAAATATTTAGACACGCAAAATGTATACACAAAATTAAGAAACCTAATTTAAGAAAACTCAAAAGCTAGACTGCTCTAAAATCAAGAAACATAATTTAAGACACGCAATATGAAGAAAAACGAATTCCAGAAAACTCAAATCATTGAAAAAAGTTGATATTATTTGGCTTGCACCTTATCAATTCAAGAAAACGTTTCGTACATTGAGTTTGCACTGTTCTGTATTCATTAAAAATTAATAGCATACGGAAAAAAACTATGGTGAATTCCTTATATAAGTGCAGATAAGTTTAGTCAACTCATGGACGCCACCTTGGAGATCAGGAAGGTTTTGGGTATTTGCGGTTGGCCTTTCTTCAGCTATCGTTCCACTTAACGCCTTTTTCTAGAATCGACGGAACCAATCTCGGGTGTCAACAACTAAAATAACTATTCTAACTATCAGGGGGGTACACCCTGGGGGTGATCGGGTGAATGTCCACTCCTTCTGGGCTGGAACTTCCGATCTTCTCGCTGGACGTTCAACTACCCGGGTCCTGGTAGACGTCGATGTGTTGCTGTATGGCGTAAAACATCGCCTAGCTTCGGCTTCTATGGGTGATTGGGTCCTCGGGAAGCGACCGTTTGCAGGCGATGAGAGGAGCACGAGGATGGGTGGTTGGAACGACCCATTACCAGTTGAAGATGATGGACCTTATATTGAGAACGTTATTCTTACATTCATACCTACATTTATTATAATTTTTACATAAGTTTAACCTGGGCCAGTTTGTGGTGACACAGGAAGTTCCGCAGTCGGTGATGATCTAACCTCTTCAATTACCCTGGTCTGAAGGCCAAGGAATCCTTCACGACTCATACTTTACGAGAACTGAGTTAAGTAACTCTACTCGAATTAAACTGCAAAGGGTATGGAACTAATCAATTGGCATATGATATGAAAAACAACGAACTAAGAGAGAGTTTCAAATACAAGTCACCTGCTTATTTGGATTTCCCTGACAACATTTTAAGTTTGGCAAAACGGAAAGAAACTAGGGACGGAATGGAAAGACTACGACATAGAGTGTTTGGGGGAGGGGAGGAGCCCCACTCTTAGAGAGAAATTGTGGAGGAAAAATCTTGGCGTAAAATCATGGGGTGACATGTAGGGATAAAATGTTGACATTAAAACTTGAGAGAAAATCTTGGCAAAAAATGTTGCACTAAAATATTGACGTCAATATATTCATGACGTAAAATCTAGAGGGAAAATGTAGGGAAAAATCTAGAGGAAAAATGTTGGGGTAAATTCTAGAAGTTGTTTTTTTAAGAGCTCAAATCTTGAGGTTAAAAACTTGGAACAAGAGGGGTGGGTGTGAGTGAGTGTGTGTGTGTGTGCGAGAATTATGGCAGTGTATCCCTATGATAAAAAAAACTATTCTAACAAAATACTTCGCCATCATCAAGAAACACCCAAAATCCTTACTTCGGTTCTCCTCCTCGTGCATTTTCTGAGTTAAAGTTTTGTGGAATGCTTATTCTATCCTTTCTCGGGGTAACTAATAAATTCGAAACTAAAATTTTTAATCCCTCATTCCTATCTTTTATGCGTTTGGCAGAATTTTCAGATTTCTCAAATGTGGTTTTGTATACTTGTACGTTTCAGGCGAGCAGTGAAAGCAACTTTAATCCTCTTTCCTCTTCTTGGAATAAATAATCTCGTCTTTGTGTACAATCCTGAAGGGGACTACGAGGATGCTTACATTCTCTCAAATGCAATTCTCCAATCAACACAGGCATGGGACATACATGCAACATGAGCATGATGGCGGATATGGATACTCTGAGCAAAATAGAGGGAGCATATTTGTCTTTAGAGAAACTTATTCTGGTTTGGGAAACGGTGGACTTTAATTAATGCTTGGTTTCGTTTCTTTAGGGTGCTCTCGTGAGTCTCCTTTTACTGTTTCTTAAGTAATGACGTGCGACAAGCCATTCGAAGGGAGTATCGACGTTTTAATGTTCTTCGTTCTGCCAATTCCAGCCGACATCGTTCCAGGAGGACAACTAAGAGCACTTCCTCTGTCCAGAGTCAGTTAGTATTGTTCGGATTGGGCAACCCAGGAAGGGAAGACGGGAATTGAGCCCTTCCCCAGACTCCCAAAGTTTCTGCCAAGGCAGCACGCCGCTTCCAACTCCGGAACATTTCCCACGTTCTGGGCAGGAACAAGAGTCAGAAGTCCCACTCACGTCTACCTCCAACGCTTTAGGAAATACAGATGTTAATGAGAGCTACGCCTGAGGAAGGAGTGTGGGATCGAGAGACTCTAACATCAGGGTACTTTTCCTTGTTTTCTAAGATCATACTCATGGTCATGGTCTGAGCTTCTGAGAGTCAGGGTATTTCTTCAAGACAAAAACCGAATTTCCTTTTCAATCAAAATCAATTTGCATTTCAATGTTGGCATGTTTGCTAGAATTTTTGAAATTACAGATGCCACGGTTGAGTTTGTTTAGATGGACAGACCAGATTAGTTTACCAAAAAAAATCGCTACGTTTATAAGCGGAATAGATAAAATGAAGTATATTGGGCATTTCCCTAAGACCTTCTGACAGGAGAATGCCGGGTCCTGCTTCTTTTTATACGCCACGTTCTATATCATCGAAGATTTATTATGATTTCGAATTGATCAGCAAAAGAACGACAATTCTCGTACTCCCCCTATTCACTTAATCAACAGAAAATTAACGGAGAGGGGGGTTTTGGATTGAAAGTTGAGGCATGAGCGGCGAGCTGTTGCTTCTATGAATGTTGAATTTTCAACTCTTTACTGTTTCTGGACGCCTCTGTCAAAATTACTTTTAGGTTAGTAGTCTAGTAAAAATACGACATTATAGTAAGGTGGGATCGCCCGAAGCAATCTACTCTCCCTACTTTGTTATTGAGCTCCCAATTATAATTTTCAGATGCATGCTAAATCTTTTTATTAATTTTTTGTGTGCTAAGCCCGAATAAATTCACGCCACGAATTCCTAAATCCAAAATCCAAATTTTTTTAAGGGTAGCTATATGAATGAATAGTTAAGACATGACTCATGTCTTAACTATTCATTCTGGTCTGTGGAGTTGTCTGGTAATTTGTTGGAACTTTTACTCTTCCTGAACTTACTGAACTAATTTGCTTATTTTATCACCTTGAGAAAAGGATTCAAGAAGCTTAAGTGATCATGCATACTCGTCAAGCAGGTATAGAGGAAATACAGGCATGTTTGTTTCAGCTTCGTTTCTGCTTTGTATTTGAATTTTTCTTCATTTAGCTCCTTTTCCTGGTATCCTTCCCTATCTCTGTTCACGTTAGGCGTCATAACAGGGGTGTCAGTATCAGTAGCGCGTGCTGTAGATGAGTGTATCACTGTATGTAAATAGAGCGTGTGATGAAACGCGCTAATTCAGTAAAAGTTCCAAAATGACGGCATTTCAAAACTACACGTGTAACTACATAAAATTGTGTATAGGCTAGCGATCGTAGCGGCTAGTATATTGTAATTTCCTCGAGCTAATTTAAGTCGTATTGAATTACATGTAAATTTGTACATCAAATTAGTGTAAGGATGATTCTCAACCAATCGAGTTGATTTAAACGACGCTGCAATTTTTTTTAAGACTGATACTTTACTGAATTACCTGTAAAAATCAATCAATGTTCGGTTAGGTTGCTCTTTAATGTAAATAAGGCTGAAGGTTTATTCAACTGCCAATTATGATATTACAAGGATTACAATGCCCAGTATGATTAGGAAATCAAAATACCAAAACAATTTTGAATTTTTATGTAAAGGTTTAAGTGTAAATCGTTTACCAATAAAACTGTTCTGTTCGTGCCATTCGGGCAGTAGTGAATATTGACAATGCCGAAGACATTAATCCAGTTATTCGCTTGTGAACTTCAGTTGAGTTGAGCCTGGCCACCACCATTAATGGAATTTTGATTTAATAGCCAAACTGGGAACTGCATGTCAAGGAATGACGAACCACGTCTTCCGGTGTGATTGGTCCATCTAAACACAAACCCGTGGTTCATCTAAATACTCTAGCAGTAAAGCTGTAAAATAGAGTTATTAAAATATGAAGGATCATACCAAGTTGATACCAATCGTTGTTCCCCGCATCTCTGCGAGCTGCACCAATGGCATTCCTCAATGCCAAAAACACTGTAAAACTTGATGTTAACGGCGGCTCACCAGTAGCTACAAAAATAGACAAAGAAAAACTTTACTAATACTTTATCTACTTTAGAAGATTAAGAATCGAGTATAATAATTACCCTTGGATCTCAATATTCCATCTGGATTCGGAGCATTAGCTAGCATGGTGATTCGGAAATCTTCCGGAGCATCCTTGTTAAGTGGAGGTTTATATTCCTGATAAATGCATTGTAGTAATGATTAAATTAAACTTAAATAAAATCGAAGATTGGAATTCCATTCAAATATACCCAAGTGTTATTTGTTAATAATTCTCCAGTATCCTTAACGTACACAAGTTTCTCGGAAGTCCACAGTCCTTGACCCATCATGTACGCCCCTTCAATTTGTCCAATATCTATACTTGGATTTATACTCTTCCCAGCATCCATAGTGATATCAACTCGTGAAACCTGGTACATATCAGCATATAAATATTTAAATACTGTTCAGAAAGTTATTCAGATATTGATGGTTATTAAAAATTACCTTATACTCCCCTGTAAGTATATCTACCTCGACTTCTGTGACATTAGCCGCCCAAATTTGATAATCACTTTCCTTATCATTCGGTCCATACCTAAAAAAATGCCATTCAATATGCCCGAACTCGAGCCATAAAGTTGGATAATGGTAAATAACATATTACATGTGTGACGCTTGCAAATCAAGAGCTGCCTTATATCCTTCCTTTACTAAATTCTCCCATGATTTATCCTCCAATCCGGCTCTGAGTGGTTCCAACCGTTCCAGCAGAATTTTGCAAGCCTTCATAGCAGCCTAGAAATAAAAACAAGAGCAAAACGGAAAAACTGTTCAACATAAGACGAGAGGCGCATAACAGCCTAACTTACTGAACAACAGAGTTCACTCGTAAATGAAGCCCCAGAGAAGAAATTATTTGCCGCATTGAAGGAATTCGTCGGGATCACTTTAATTTTGTCCAGTGGAATCTTCAGAGTATACGCCACAGCTTGAGCGACCTTACATATTCCAAATATTGAGTAGAATAATCTTTTGCAAGATTCAATAACGGATGCGTTGTTACCTTTGTATTAATCCCTTGACCCATTTCACTGCCGCCATGGCTTACAGCCACAGATCCATCATGATAGTAAATGACAACAGTAACCGGGAAATTCGCCATCATGTATTCCATAATGTATCGGACAGGCATCAAGTAAATCCCACGCTTCTTCCATCTATTTTCCTGCAGCAGATTTAGAATAAATTAGGACTGTGATTTATTCCAAAATTAGTTGATGTTAGCCTTACTTTGTTAAACTTTTCAACACTGGCTCGGCGGGCTTCAAAATCTGAAGATACCTTGATCTCATCAATAATTCGGAAGCAGTAATTAGCACGTTCCAGGGGCTCTTCAAATGGAAACATTATATCCCCGGTCTTCAACATATTGGTCAAACGGACTTCAACTGGGTCTTTTTTCAGTGTGTGGGCAATGTGATCCATGACGTATTCAATAGAAGCAATTGCTTCTGCTGTTCCCGGTCCTCGGATAAACGTGTTTGCTGGTTTAGCAGTAAATACAGGTCCTCCGTTTACTTCCCAGCCGTCTTATCTTATCCAGTGTTCCGTCTTTCTCAGCCTTCCTCACCGCATCCATTATATCCACAATTAGTTTTTCCTTGTTTGAATAATGTACTTTGACTTTTCGAACAGCTTCATGAGCAATGGCATTG
>Ga0194135_10002967_pt1 | contig 10360 bp, 10 predicted proteins | sample LitLau_LLRF_2013_FD_134024 | JGI IMG/M metagenome (GOLD analysis project Ga0194135, IMG submission 134024) | Freshwater sediment microbial communities in response to fracking from North America - Little Laurel Run_MetaG_LLRF_2013 (version 2) | ecosystem: Environmental > Aquatic > Freshwater >... | reverse complement strand
GGTACAGGGACAGGATACCATTCTGGTACGTACACCTAAATTCTTTGTCAGCCTGAATACTATGCTGACGAGTGTTTCTGTAGCAGACTGGAAAGTTTACCTGGAATGGAATGTACTTAAAAATTCGGCTTCCGACTTAAGTTCTCCTTTTGTCAAAGCTCATTTTGCATTCACCCAGGCACAGACCGGACAAAAAGTACAGACTCCAAGATGGCAGCGGATGTCATCTGCAACGGATGGCGCTATCGGTGAATTACTGGGGCAGCTTTACGTAGCGAAATACTTTAAGCCGGAAGCTAAAGCGCGTATGACGGAAATGATTAAAAACCTGCGTACAGCATTTGAAATCAGGATCAAGGGATTAGAATGGATGAGCGATGCGACTAAAGGAAAAGCTCTGGCTAAGCTAAATGCTTTTGTACCTAAAATCGGTTATCCTGATAAATGGAAAAATTATGAAGGTCTGAACATTGACCGTAAAACCTATTTCCAGAACCTTAGAAATGTAGGCACCTGGGGATATCAGGAAATGATAAGTCACCTGGGTAAACCGGTTGACCGTACCCGCTTTGGGATGACACCGCCGACAGTGAATGCTTATTACAGCCCTACAATGAACGAAATTGTATTCCCTGCCGGAATTTTACAGTTCCCTTTCTTCGCTGCAAATGCTGATGATGCTGTTAATTATGGTGGTATCGGCGCGGTAATCGGACATGAGATGTCTCATGGTTTTGATGACAGCGGAAGCCAGTATGATAAAGATGGTAACCTGCGTAACTGGTGGACTGATGTAGACCGTACTAAATTTGAAGCGAAAACAAAAGCACTGGGTGAACAGTTTGATTCATATGCAGTACTGGATACGATTCATGTAAACGGTAAACTGACCATGGGTGAAAACATTGGTGACCTTGGAGGTTTAAATGCGGCATACACAGCGTTTAAAATGACTAAACAAGGGCAATCTGAAGAAAAAATTGATGGCTTTACACCTGATCAGCGTTTCTTCCTTTCATGGGCACAGGTCTGGAGAGGTAATATCTTAGCTGAAAGTGCTGCACAGTTAATTAAAACTGATCCGCATTCTCCGGGTCAATACAGAACTATCGGTGCACCGGTAAATATGGATGCCTGGTATAAAGCATTTGATGTGAAACCAGGAGATAAATTATACAAAGCACCAGAAGACAGGATCCGCCTTTGGTAATCCGTTAAACTGAGATCAAAAAAAACAGGCATGCTAATTATAGCATGCCTGTTTTTTTTATATCCTGTTAAGGCTTGAACCTGGCTAAAACTTTCCTGCCAAGATCATAAGTCAACCTGAAGGCCTGCTGACTACTCATGTTCCTGGGGTCATTATGCAGACTAAGGATAAATGATCCTTTAATATTTTTGAAGATCAATGGGGTGAAAATCAGATCAAGACGGTTGTAAGTCTTATTCTCATAAAATTGATCTCCATATACGATATGAGACCCCTGGCCTTTATAGAATTCATCGTATAGTGCAAAACGGCGATATCCCAGATAAGCACTTGCGATAAAGCCTTTGGGGGTATTTAAGTTAGTCACATTACGTATTCTTTCAATAGAAGCCATTGCGCCTGCTTCGATAGTTAAGGAGTCCAGCACGGTTTTATGACTGAAGTCTAAACCCAGTCGAACCTGTAATCCACCATTGTCCTGTATATGATCACCCGGGCGCTCCACAGAAGTATAAGCGTTATGCATCAGCATAAAATAATGGGATACATAAAACGGCCCGCTTAAAACAGGTCTGTATTTACCGGAAAAACCAAATAAAAACTGTTCCCGGTCTGTAGTAGTCTGTCTGCTCACCCAGTCAATCCATAGGGTTTCCGAAAAATGGTCGTTCTGGTATTTAACCAGCATCCCTTCGATATTTGGGCGATAATAACGTAAAGTATCATTTAACAAGGCCCGGGGATAATCACTGATTAATCCCTCCCGTGAAAATGCACCAATATTGAACAACCAGTTTTTGTTGGTATAGCTGTAATAGGCAACAGGATCTACTTTCAAAAAATAGGGTTTGGCACCAAATTCATGTATTCCGTTTACCCCTACAATAAAGTGATTGTTACTGTCCAGGTTAAGACCAAGGTCAAGGGCTAACCTGGTACCTGAGTAAGTGTTGGATCTGGAAACATAATCTTTGTATTCCCGGTTATCCATAAAGCCCATTCCATTGAAATGAATATCCAGGCTTCCTTGTGCGAATGTTATAGTACTTGAAAATATTGAGACAATAATAATCAGGTAAACTTTTTTGATCATATAGGGTATTTTAAATGTATTGTGCTTGTATTTTTTTGGGTAGTTTACTTAATACCAGAGCCCTGGATTCGGCGATTCTCCTTTTTAACTCGGGTACCGGCATCACGTCAAAACTGCTGATTCCAATCCATTGTCCTCTGGCCAGGTGATAAGCCTGCCGGATTCCATCTCTTGCAATGAGCTCTTCAAACTCTTCGGGATTTATTTTAAGGGCCAGACTTCCGGAACTCAATGAATACATCACAAAGATCTTTTTTTCGATCATGAAACAAAGGTTATCCTCCCATTTAATTTCTTCGGTAGTGCCGGGAAGGCTGAGACAATAGTCTCTGAACATTTCAATATCCATTATAATAATTTGGTGCTAAATTAAGTAATTCAGGTAAATTTGCAGAAATGAATATTATCACCCAAACCGCAGACGGCTCGAACACTTTATACAATGAAACCATTGGCGAACATTATCATTCCAAACATGGTGCATTACAGGAAAGTAAACATGTATTTATTGACGCTGGCCTGAAACAGGCCGAGCTCAGTTTTCCGGGCCAACCGATCTCCATACTGGAAATTGGCTTTGGTACCGGCCTGAATTTCCTGCTTACTTCTGCTTATGCAGATGAAAAGGGGCTTTCATTAAATTATACAGGGATAGAAGCTTATCCACTGACTAAAGAAGAGCTGATCTCTACACAATATAACCAGTATGTCCCTGCTCCTGTCTGGGATAGCCTGATGAATGTTTATGCCAGTGCATTGTGTGCCGCCACTCCACTGAATACCAATCAGGAACTCACCATAGCCCATACTACTCTGGATTCCTTTAAATCTGAAAAGCTGTTTGATCTGGTTTATTTTGATGCCTTCTCCATCCAGCATCAGCCTGAAATGTGGACTGATGAAATCATCTGTCATGTGTGCTCCTTCTTAAAACCTAACGGAATCTTTGTGACCTATGCGATTACGGGTAAGTTAAAACGGGCTTTAAAGAGTTTCGGGATGAAAGTGGAAAAACTTCCGGGTGCTCCGGGAAAAAGAGAGATGCTGCGGGCAGTTAAACTTACAGCACAAGATTTTAATTTACAAAATCCGGACTAAGTTTGAACTTATGCCTTATAGATTTGTTTCTATGAGCATATGGACTGCTGTTGTCAGCTAATCCCAAAATGGAAAAAGATAAATGGAAAAAAGAAAATTAGGTAATACAGACTTACTGGTTTCGCCGGTAACTTTTGGGGGAAATGTTTTTGGATGGACATTAGATGAGAAGAAATCCTTTGAAATTCTGGATGGATTTATAGCTGCCGGATTTAATTTCATCGATACTGCCGATGTCTATTCAAGATGGGTACCGGAAAATAAAGGGGGTGAATCCGAAACGATTATTGGAAACTGGATAAAAGCACGTAACAACCGCAACGACATTATCCTGGCTACTAAAGTAGGCAGCGATATGGGTTTAAGCGGAAAGAAATTTCTCAACAAAAAATATATTCTGAGCGCAATAGATGCTTCGCTGCTAAGACTGAAAACAGATTATATAGATCTTTACCAATCACATTATGATGATCTGGATACTCCTGTACAGGAGACACTGGAAGCTTATGATGAATTGATCAGAGCAGGAAAGGTTCGCTGGATTGGGGCCTCAAATTTTAGCCCGGAAAGGTTTAAAGAGTCCCTGGAAACCAGCGAGAGACTGAGCCTGCCTAAATATCAGAGTTACCAGCCGGAGTATAATTTATACAAAAGAGAAGGTTTTGAAAAAGAGATGGAACATATTTGCATGGATCACCAGATCGGCGTCATCAATTACTATGCTTTAGCCAGTGGCTTTCTGACTGGTAAATACCGTTCTGAAGCTGACCTTGGCAAAAGTCAGCGGGGTGGTGCTGTAAAAGAGTTTATGAATCCCAGAGGATTTAAGATTTTAAAAGCACTGGATGAAGTTTCAGAACAATACAATGCCTCACTGGCAAGTGTAGCCATTGCCTGGTTAATTGCCAGACCTTCTGTAACCTCACCGATTGCAAGTGTAACCAGTCTGGATCAACTGAAAAACCTGACAAAAGCAGTTTCTTTAAAACTAAGCATTGAAGATATATCAATTCTGGACGAGGCAAGTGCCTGGTCATAATCAGTTCTTAATAAGATTATAATGCCCTGCCAATTATTTTGGCAGGGCATTTGTTTTTAGCAGGACATTATCATAAATTCACCTGCTATGAAATCTATTTCTCCTCCATTCTATGCCAAGCTTGCGCTGGTCTTATTTTCTATTATATGCCTGGGTTACCTGGCAATTTTAGGACATAGTCTTCTGGCTCCGCTACTTGCCTCATTTTTACTGGCTTTACTGCTGCTGCCACTGGCTAACTTTCTGGAAACCAAATGGAGGTTTAAGAGAAGCCTTGCCTCTATCGTCTCGGTCGTGCTGATGATAGCTGCCATCTCAGGTATTATCTATTTCCTGGCAAGCCAGCTCAGTAACCTTGGACAGGACTGGCCTTTATTAAAGCAACAGGCGGTACATTCTTTCGAAGATCTTCAGCTCTGGGTTTCCCATACTTTTAATGTAAACGCACATAAACAAATTGACTATTTAAAAAATGGGGCTGAAAGTGCACTAGCTTCAAGTGCCACGGTACTGGGCGCAACGCTAACCACCTTATCATCCACACTTTTGTTCCTGGCCTTCCTTTTACTCTTTACTTTCTTCATTTTAAACTATCGCCGCATCCTGTTTACCTTCCTGATTACTGTTTTCAAAGAAGAACACGCCGAAAAGGTGAAACAAATTGTGGAGCAAATTCAGTACATCATTAAACGATATATCTTAGGTCTGTTTCTTCAGATGCTGATTGTGACCACATTAATGATTGTTATACTTTCTATCCTTGGTATAAAGTATGCTGTTCTGCTTGGCCTGATCACTGGTATCTTCAACCTGGTTCCCTATATCGGAATTTTTTCTTCTTTGCTCATCAGTATCCTGATTACATTTGCTACAGCTGGTGCGACAAAAGTTTTATTTGTCATCTTCACTTTTGTGGCGGTACATACACTGGATGGTAATATCCTGATGCCCCTGGTTGTGGGTTCAAAAGTAAAAATCAATGCATTATTTGCCTTCATCGGAATCGTTGTCGGGGAGATGCTGTGGGGAATATCAGGTATGTTTTTATGTATTCCTTACCTCGCCATCCTTAAAATTATATTCGACCGCATCGATGAATTAAAACCATGGGGTATATTATTAGGTGAACAGGAAAAACCTCAGCGCAAACGAAAGGTATACCGTATTACCAAAAAGATCAAACTGGAAGAACCAGAATAATCAACAGAATTTCATACACATCTGCCAAACCCATTCTTTTAAATAGAATGGGTTTGGTATTTTAGCACCTTTCAATTCAAATATCTCTTGTTATGCCTAATCATATCGCCCCCCTAACCGCTGCCGATCCTTCATCGGCTTTCTTAAGATTACTCACTGTACTGGATACACTGAGAACAGAATGCCCATGGGACAAAAAACAAACTATGGAGACTTTGCGTCATCTGACTATAGAAGAAACCTATGAACTGTCTGATGCAATTCTGGACGGCGATCTGTCTGAGGTAAAAAAGGAACTGGGCGATGTAATGATGCATCTGGTTTTCTACGCGAGAATAGCTTCCGAAACGAATGACTTCACGATTGTAGATGTCCTGAACAGTGTCTGTGATAAACTGATCAACCGTCATCCTCATATTTATGGCGATGTAGAAGTACAGGATGAGCATGATGTCAAACGCAACTGGGAGCAAATCAAACTTAAAGAAGGCAACAAATCAGTACTGGGCGGTGTTCCAGCCTCGCTTCCGGCGCTTGTTAAAGCCAGCAGAATTCAGGAAAAAGCCAGGGGAATTGGTTTTGACTGGGAGAACAAAACTCAGGTCTGGGAAAAAGTGGAAGAAGAACTTCAGGAGTTCAAAGAGGAATACAATGTCATTGACAATACTGCAATTGATATTGAAAAAGCAGAATCCGAGTTCGGGGACCTGATTTTTTCACTGGTCAATTATGCCCGGTTTATCGGGATAAATCCGGAAAATGCCCTGGAAAAAACAAACAGAAAGTTTATTAAACGCTTCCAGTATTTAGAAAGTAAAGCAAAAGATAACGGAAGGGCCCTTCAGGATATGACCTTAGCAGAAATGGACGTATATTGGAACGAAGCCAAAAACCTGTAAATCAATATGAGGCCTTATCTCTTCTTTATGCTGATATTACTAACAGGTTGTGCTGTTTCAAATAAACGTTCCACATCACATCTGCTGATTAAACCTCCGGCAGATCAACAACTTGCAGTAAGCAAAAAGAAAGAGATATTAAGTATCAGCAACAACTTGTTTGGAGCGGGCGAATTTACAGGTAACAATAAAGAGCTGATCAGATACAGAATCCTGTCGCCGGATACCGTGAAAGCACAAAAGAAGTATCCGCTTGTCCTGATCTTTCACAATTCGGGCCGTATAGGAACTGACAATACTGCCCAACTTGATGTTTTAGTAAAATTTTGGGCGCAGGATTCTATTCGCAGGTGCTATCCGGCTTATATCCTTGCTGTCCAGTTTGCCGGCCGTTCCTCCAATTATACCAAAAATGCTGATAGTGTACTTGTATCTGTCCCTGCACCAGGTGTACTTAGCGCATTGCAATTAGTAGATTCGCTAAAGCATGCTTTGCCAGTAGATATTAACAGAATATACACAGTTGGTTTCTCTATGGGTGCTTCTACTGCTAATAATGCGATGATGGCAAGGCCGGATTTATTTGCTGCTGGTGTTTTTATATCAGGAATTCCTATGCAGGAAGGATTCCGTAAGCTTAAAAATACTCCTTTATGGCTGATACACGGAAATGATGACCAGGAGAACCCTATCCCGGGAGACCGTCTCCTTTATCAGAAAATGCAGGGGATCAAACCCTCCAAAATCCTGTTCTGGGAAATTGAGGGGCTACAGCATCAAATCTATACCCCATTGTATACCAGTGATATCATTCCTCGATGGCTTTTTAATCAGAAGACTTTAAACTAATAAGGCAGTGTTCTTAAACTCGAATCCAAGCTATGCTTACCTTTAATTTTATCGTCCTCTTTGATCCTATAAGAATCAAAAAATGAATTATATTTAAAAGCACATCTTTTAAGACTTTCGCCAAAGCCTGTGGCTCAGGTGTACGAAGGCTATCCGGGATTCTACTAAAATATGGATACTTATTTCCTCTAACATCTAGAAAGGTGGTATCCTTCATTTTGGTATTGTAATTCGTGTACGTTACACCATTAGTGTGACTTTTTTACCCCCGTTATTATTGAAGCAACTTAATTGAGCAAAGCACAAGACTAAAAGAAAAAATGTTCAAAAAAGAAAAACACGTTCCACAAAATCCGCAAATGTGCTAATCTTTAAATTATATTTACTTACCAGATTGAGATGCGCTAATGTCTTTATGCATATTGTCGATTATTGTATCAACCCTTTTATTTCCAATTGAATCAAATAAATGGTTACTGTCGCTAAGATTAGCTTGAAGTTCATCATAAACCTTCTCAGTCATTCCTTTTGCTAAACATTCTTCTTTACTGAACTTCAGAATTATGTGATTATTTTCTACTACTACCCCATTAAGCAATACATCAATCGTAGATTTAGCATATAATTTTTGTTCAGGAGTACGTAAACTATCTGGTATATCTCCAAAGGACTTATAGTGCGTCCCTTTTACATCAGTATAAATAATGTGCTTAGATTTAGTACCTGAAGCAGTATTATCAACCTTCTTGCTTTTTTCATGACAAGCTGAGGCCATCAATAAACAGAAGGTCATTAATATTATTAATTTCATGATTTCAGGTTAAATATTTTAAAAATTGTATCCCAATATACAGTAGAACATTGACTTCCACAAGCAGGAAAAACAAAACAAACAACTGATAATTAGATAAATAGTTTTAGTAAAAACGAAAAATACAATTTAAATTAAGGTATGGCATTCGCTTTATATAAATAATAAATTAAATAGCATTTCCAAAATCTAAAAATGCTATTTTGGGTCATTTGACATTTATTATGTAGTAGCTACCAACTAATTTTATACCGAGAAAGCATCTACTCTTTTTGACGGTTTTCGCGAAAATTCTATGGTCAGAAAATTAGAATAAGGATTCGCAAAACCCGCAAAATGATTCAATAACTTAATCTTTACTAAAATGAGAAAGAAGTTTCAAAACACGGATAAACCCAACACACCTATAATTCTATTCGGCTATATAAGTGAACCTCCCAGCGGTGGCGGTGGAGGCGGTCAAGGTGGCTACCAACCCGGCTATCCCACCTATCCAGGTACTGGTGGTAGTGGTAGTAATGAAGGTATAGATGATGGGATGGGTGGTACTTTACCTCATGGGATATTATCTTCAGATGGTCAGGAGCAAGTAACTGCTTCAGTCTTCTTACCACCCATAACTAACTTTATAAGATTTCGATACGAATCCGTAGCTCCATCACCCCCATTTACAGTACAAACAAAATCTCTGGGAAATTGGAAGTCCGGATCAGCAACAGCGAATCCAATTACTTATACGATTGTTGATGTTGGTCTGTATGCCTCAAATGTATATGTAACACTTACCTTTCAAAAATGGCTTGCGACTGATTTGTCTGGTAATATTACACAAGGAAGGTGAGTTTTTTACTCAGAAGCTAACTTTTTAGCAAACTGAGCCTGCAGCGCATTGATTGCCTTGTCATAACCTTCCTGATCCATAAAAGCTGCAGGGTTATAGGCATCACCGGGATGATGTTTTGTATGAAGCTCAAACTGACTCGCATGTGAAGCCAGCCAGATATCAAATGTCAGACTCTTCATTGCATTCAGTGTATAAGCATAATCTTTGGCCATATCAGGATAAGCTGTGACCTCAGCAAACTTTTTCTCTGTCACAATAGTAGGCAGATTAGCGATCAGTATTTTATAAGACCTCTTTTCATCTTTGACATCAAACAAAAAGCTACAGGAGCCTTTGGTATGGCCCGGATGGTGAAGCATGACCAACTGCATATCACCTAACCTCACTACATCTTTATCATGTAAGATGAAGTCGGGCTTAACTGGTTCATAGGTACTGCCATTCCCTCCCAATGCATAATCTGAGCTCCCCCCATCTGCCATGACCAACGAATCTTTTTCATCTGTCATCAGATAGGCACCTGTTATTTTTTTGATCTCTGCCATTGCTCCCATATGATCAAAATGTGCCTGAGTGGTTAGCAATATCCTGGTATCAGCAAGCTTGAACCCCAGTGTTTCAATATTGGCTCTGATCATAGATGCCGAAGCGGCAAGACCGGTATTGATGAGGATATTTCCTTTGGGAGTAACAATAAGATAGCAGGCCAGATCGTATGAACCTACATAATAAAGATTACCTGCAATCCGGAAAGGCGGATAAGACTTAGACCACTCCGGAGAAGTATTTTGAGGCTCTGTTACTTTTTGAGCAGCTGCATGCAGGCTGAAAAACGAGAGACTGGTGAGCAATATGGCGATTTTGAATGAATGTCTAAGCATAAGGATAAATTATAACGAATATAGCTATTCAAACAAGCAATCTGCATAAAAAAAAAGCTGTTTTCCGGCCGTATCCACTGTTGGAAAACGAATACCAGAAAACAGCAACTTTATCTTTATAAGTTATTTAGGAATGTTTCTTCTTCATGGTCATCTTTGCTTTCTGACCTATGCCGTAGTTATAATTTTTAGCATTACTTTCTTTCTTTTCATGGAAAGCCCCACCACCTGCAGGCTCTTCATGTTTTTCCTTTACAACTCTGTTTTTATCCAGTCCCTTTGGCTTCAGTGTTTTTTCTACCAGAATCTCTTCAGGCAGCTCCATCAGCTCCAGTTTTTTACCTATTGACTGTTCAATCTTTTTCACCTGAACCAGTTCCATATCGGTAGCGAAAGTAATGGCAACAACTTCTTCCTGGCTTTCTTTATCTTTAAT
>Ga0194135_10002966_pt1 | contig 10360 bp, 8 predicted proteins | sample LitLau_LLRF_2013_FD_134024 | JGI IMG/M metagenome (GOLD analysis project Ga0194135, IMG submission 134024) | Freshwater sediment microbial communities in response to fracking from North America - Little Laurel Run_MetaG_LLRF_2013 (version 2) | ecosystem: Environmental > Aquatic > Freshwater >... | reverse complement strand
TAGCTGACCGCCCAACAGGACTTTTTGAAGGGCAGCTTTCTGAGACGGCTTTAGAATTGCCGGTAGAATTGCCGCCAATGACCCGGGGCGAGCATGTTGTGCAGGATTATATTTCTACGGGACTTTCGCTCAAGGACCATCCGGTAGGGCTGGTACGGCCGCAACTAACGCGGATGCGAAATATCAGAATCAGCGAACTGGCTATCAAGAAAGACGGAGATATTATATGTATTGCTGGGCTAATCACTGTACGACAGCGGCCGGGAACGGCCAAAGGCGTTTTGTTTATGACACTCGAGGATGAAACAGGTGCGGCTAACCTTGTGGTTTGGCAATCGTTATTTGACAAGTACCGGAAAGAGATCGTCCAGTCGCGTCTGCTGATGGTAGCAGGCAAACTACAGATCGCTAATGGGATAACCCACCTGCTGGTGCACCGTTGTTTTAACATCACTGCTTTATTACGGAGCCTGACAGAAACCGATCTGCCTCAGACACTGGCCCGCGGCGATGAAACCAGCAAGCCGTTTAATTATGATGGGCGTTCAACGGCACCCGCGGTATCCACTGAAAGAGCTTTCCATAAGGGCCGGAACTTCCATTAAAATAAAAACCCTCTAAATCAACGACTTAGAGGGTAGAATTACAGGCTAAAACTGCAATTTGTGCGCCCACCTGGGCTCGAACCAGGGACCAAAAGATTATGAGTCTTCTACTCTAACCGACTGAGCTATAGGCGCAACTCTATTTTACCTATGCCAGCACCTAAAATTTCTTAAATTAAGTGCTGTAATTTTCGGAGCTGCAAATGTAAAAAAAAGTTGGCTAGTTAAAAACGAAAAATGAAATAAGTAGTAAAAAGCACTTATACACTTGAAAATCAGACATAATTTATTTCCCTTTTCGTTGAATCATCACTTTTACGGTCTTATAAATAATATTCATATCTGAATTTAGGTTTATATTTTGAAGGTAAATCAAATCATACCTAACCCTGGTACACATTTGATCTATATTTTCCGCATATCCATAATGAACTTGCCCTATAGAAGTTAATCCAGGCTTAAGACGAAGTAACTTTTTATAATGGGGGGTTTGTTCAACAATTTTTTCAATAAAATGCTGCCGCTCAGGACGAGGCCCTACCACCGACATTTCTCCCTTAAGCACGTTCCAAAATTGAGGCAACTCATCTAAACGGGTTTGTCTCATTATCCTTCCCCATTTAGTAATGCGGGGGTCGTTATTTTTTGATAGTTGAGGGCCATATTTTTCTGCATCCATATACATACTTCTGAATTTGTAGATATAAAATGGCCTTTCATGTCTTCCAATTCTTTCCTGCTTATAAAAGGCAGGACCTTTAGAAGTAGTTTTTGTTATAACATACAAAATCAAAAATGCAGGGGCACCGACAACCATTACTCCTACAGAAAATAAAATATCAAAGCATCTTTTTAACAATCTTATTTTTAAGCTTATTTCAGGGTGGGAAGTAATATGCAGAACGGGTACGCTATCATAATTAACTAATTGCGCATAATTGTTACTAAGTATTAAATCCGAAACAACTTTAATTTTAATAAAATTTTCATCCCCTATACGAATTAGTTTCTTTAGCAACTCACTATTCATTTCTTTATAACAGATAAATATTTCGTCGGGCTTTTTTGCAAGAATGTTGTTTATCAAAACCTCTTCTGACATATCGGTTATTTGATCTTCAGTAATAAAATCTGCTAAATCATAGCCATATTCTGGATGATGGGTAAAAGAACCAACCAAGCGGTTAGCAATTTTCTGATCACCAATAATTAATACCTGACGATGGTTATATCCTTTTCTTCGATAATAATCCAAAAAGAAAAACAACAAAGACCTGTGTATAATTATTAACAAAAAGAATAAAGAATAACTTATCATCACCTCTGATCTGGATATGTCATATATTTTAAAGAAATATATGATACTGAAAACAAGTAATAGGTTGTAAATAAGAGTAAGCAAGAATTTGTTTATTGTGTCTTTTAATACTAAAGGGCGCTTTAAACTGAAGTTTTTTGACGCTAATGAAACAACCATCCATGCAATATTTACAACCGTTATGAAAATTGCTGAAGTATTTTGAATATGATAGGTATCAAACGTTATCAGATGCGAATTATACAAAGCTATGTTTAACAAAAACAAATCAGAACCAAACACGGCTGCTGGTAAATGTTTTGAGTAGCGTATAGACATAAGGTTAGTTTTTTTGTAAAGTTATAACAAATTAATCAATTAAATAAAATAGTATTAAAAAAAAGCCGTTTAAATGAAAATAATTCATTTAAATCTTTTAAACAATAATAAGGCCAAATTATATTAGGCCTATTTTCTATAACCAACTATTGTTGCTATAAATTCACTTAGCTCTTTACTAAAGCGTTGAGACGAAAACAAAGACGCATGTTTTGCTATTTCGGAAGGTATAAACAGATTTAAATTATTTTCAAAATAATCAACAGCTTCTATTATAGAAGGGACAGTTTGTTCATAATAGTATACACCCGTTTTGTTGTTAACGACAGTCTCCTTAACTCCACCTTTACCATAGGCAATAACTGGTGTTCCGCAAGCTTGCGCTTCGACAGGCAAAATACCAAAGTCTTCTTCGGCTGCAAAAACAAAAGCTTTAGCGCGCGATAAATAACTTTTCAAAACATCTAACGGCTGGTATCCTAATAAAACAATATTATCAGAGGCCATTTTTTGAATTCGCTTAAAGTCCGGGCCATTACCCATTACAAAGAGCTTTTTATCCGGCATTTGGGCAAATGCCTTTACAATAAGATCAATTTTTTTATACGGAACAAACCTGGAGCAGGTAAAGTAAAAGTCTTCTTTAGTTTCACAGAGGCTAAAACTATCCAGATCGACATTCGGATAAATGGTTTTACTGTCCCTCCTGTATATTTTTTTTATTCTTCTTCCGATATAATCGGAATTTGAAATAAAATAATCCACCCTGTTTGATGAAATTACATCCCATTGGCGCATACGGTGCAGCACCATTTTAACAAAGAAACCCTTCAATCCTTTGCTAAGGCCTAAATCTCTAATATATTGATGGTAAAGGTCCCATGCATATCGCATTGGCGAATGGCAGTAACAAATATGGGTTTGAGCCGAATGTGTTAATACACCTTTAGCAACGGCATGCGACGAAGAAATAATTAAATCGTACGAAGAAAGATCAAATTGCTCTATTGCTAACGGGTACAGCGGCAAGTAATTTCTATACTTTGTTTTTGCAAAAGGCAGCCTTTGTATAAATGATGTAAATACTTTATTGTTTTCTAAGCCCAATGTCTTAATAGTTTCTTTCTGTGCTACTAAAGTATATATATCTGCTTGTGGATATAAAACAGCAATTTCTTTTAGAACATTTTCAGAGCCACCAATTACAGTAAACCAGTCGTGTACAAGCGCTACTTTCAAAATTTATTTATTATTTATAACAAAATTATCATGGGGTAATTTACAAACACTATTGGCAGGTATATTATTTATTATTAAACAATTGGCTCCGATAGTAGTATAACTACCTATATTAATATTACCCAAAAGTACAGCTCCTGTACAAATTATACACCCCTCTTCAATCACCGGATACCCGTCGCTGGGAGATATTATGGGCCCTACTCCTCTTCTTCCTAAAGTTACTCCATGAAAAAGAATAACATTTGACTTAATTTCAACTCCTGATCCAATAACCAAACCTACACCATGGACAATTACAATGCCACCATTTATTTTTGCTTTATAATCAATATCAATCCCGTATAGTATTTGAATTATGCGGGTTAAAATTGCCGGTAGTAATGGTATGCTGTATTTGTAAAATAAATTGGATAATCGGTAAAATAACAAAGCATGAAATCCTCTGTTAAAAAAAAAAATTACAGCCTTATTTATTAATGAAAATCTTTTGGCGGCTTTCAAATCTTTATTTATCTCTCTAAACAAGTTCATTTATATTTTTTAATACTTTTTGACCAGATTCAAGCCAATTAAACCTTTTTAAATTTTCTTTGCCCGCCAAAATTAATTCTGTTTTAAGTTTATTGCTAGTTAATAAATTAATAATTTTTTCTTTTATATCTTCAACATTATACGGGTCTGCATATAAGGCAGCATCACCACAAACTTCCCTGTGAGCCGAAATATCCGAAACTATTACAGGACATCCCAGACTCATCGCTTCCAACGGAGGCAGGCCAAATCCCTCATAGAAACTTAAATATATAAAAGCTTCCGAATATCGCATTAATGAGGCAAGTTCATCATCAGAAACATAATTCCTAATTACAACGCGCTCTGAAACAAGCGTGTCATCCAATTGAAAGTTATCCTTCTTTAATCCGACAATAAATAATTTAACATTTTCATCGACATCCTTATAAGCTTTTAAAAGATTATTTAAATTCTTTCGCGGGTCCAACGATGAAACACTAAGCAGATATCTGCCAGCTACAATTTGCTCAAAGTTATTATTTGTATTTAAATTAGAAGAATTATATATAACCGTTACCTTGTCTTGTTTAATATTAAGATATTTAACAATATCTTTTTTTGATGAATTACTAACAGTAAATAGTCTCAGGCATCTTTTTGCAATATGCGGAATCAAAAAGTTATACCATAAATAAAATGACCGCGAAAACCATCCCGGATTCACTTTATAAGACATATCATGTATAGTGACTATCTGATTTTTATAAAAAGCCATTCCGGTATTACAGAAATTAACTAATAATGGTTTACCTTTTGATTTCAAATAAAATCTCAAGTCAATCTGTTCCCAAACAACTCCTTTGTTTTTACCTACCACTATCGCCCCCAGTTCTCTGGCTAAATCCTTATCAATTACATCAAAGGGGGTAACGAAAATAATTTCACCGTTCAACTTATGTAATACTTTTGATATTTCTATCGCGAAACGTTGTACACCGGTTACCTTTTGTGTAAGAAATCGTGCGTTTACAATTACCATTATGATTATAGCATTTATTGCGGTAATTAAATTATTTAATTTTTATTCTGAAAGCGTAAAACATCAATACAATTACCGGCGGAAGTGCGTAAATAGATAGTGTAAAAAAATCAGATAGTGTAGCAAATATGGATATATTAATTACAATTATTACCGTTGCTATTAATATCGACTGAGACTTATAGATCCAATATTTGGTAAACTTTAAAAACAAACCTTTTAAAAAGCCTGATATAAAACAAAATACTACAACCCCAAGCCATTGGAATGAAACATACCCCCAAATAGGTGCCGGAAGCCGCAATCCTCCCGAAATCACCGTTGTTACATCCTCTCCAGGGTTAACAACACGCAACGTATAAACCGCCGGATTCCATGCATAATGGCTTGGCACCAACCCTCCAAAAACAGTACGACCGTAGGTCCAGATAGGGTTTTTCGTAAAAAAGTCCAAAAACGTTATTTGGTCGGTAACATCTACCGTCCCGGCTGATACTATGCGCCAAAAAACATGATCATCCTTAAAACCTTTACTTACGTTATCAATATCCCTTACTCCTACAACAAAATAAAAAACTGAGCTGAGTAAATAAATGGAAAAAAGCAGTACGATTAAAAACGCAAACGTTTTCCTGTTTTTAAACGAAAGTATAATTGCCACTGCTAAAACCACACCGCTAAAGGCGGGCCCTCTTGAAAGCGAAGCCATCATTAACTTTACTGCGGCGATGGTCCCAAATAAAAAAATGGTCTTTTTTTTATTACTATACCATATAATTATGGCAATAGGAGTTATTGTTGATAAAATAAAATAAGAAGAATAATAAACTATAGAAACATAAAAAGGCACCTGATACTGGTCTCTAAAAAATTTAGCAGCCACAGGGTCAGCTGCAAAAATGGGTACAAAACCCATCAATAAATATCCACAGGTAAGCCCTATTATGCCCGATATTAAAAGTATACTGGTTATGCTGATAATGCGTTTTTTATAAGTTTCGGTACTGAGGGACGCGAACGAAAAGTTTGCAAATCTTACCGGCTTAATTAAAAACCCCGAATAAAGGCCACCAACGAAGAAAAGAGCCCCCACTAGTAGTATTGCAGTATACAAGGAAACGGTATTATCCGGAAAATCGTTCTGGTCTTTTAAAATAACACAAGGAACAAAATAGGCAATAAAAATAAAGCCAACATTTAAATGGGCCATAACATTGTATCTGCTTGGCCATACTAAATATGATCCGCACAAAAATATTGAACTGCATAAAAAAATGATAATACCTTGCATTATGTTATAAGGCGTTTAAAAAATTACGCAGCTGGTTATAATTGTTTATCATTTACAATTTTACACTTATGTTTTAAATTATCGGTTAACAATATTTTCACAATAGTGCCTGATGCCTGTTTAACCAAGCTTAACTTTCCTTGTATTGTTCTTTTTACTAAAGCCCAAATTACTCCGGGCATAACGGTTATCAAATTCCAGGGATACCATTTTTTTATAAATTTAACCCTATTTGTAATTGAATAATATTCGGCGGTTGTAAAATCCTTCTTTCCGTTCTCATCACCGATAATGGATGAGCCTTCTTTATGATATATTATTGCATTTGGTACTACAACTGGTTTAAAGCCTTTTTTTATACCCATTTGTATCCAATCTAATTCTTCAAAATATAAAAAGTAGTCCTCGCACATTAAACCTGCTACTTCAATAAATAATTTCGGAAAAAACATGGATGCTCCTACTATATAATCCATCTTGCCTGGAATATAATAATCATATTGTCCGGTATCTATCTCGCCATTACCAATATGTACATGTTTACCAATCCACTTATTGTAGTTACCCACAATGGCTTGTATTACATCTGGATTATGGTAAAATCTCAATTTGCCTCCGCAAACAAATTTACCGTTGGGATTTTTCTCATAAAAGGCAGCTAAATTGCCTAATGTATTTTTCTCAACAACGGTATCATTATTTAACAACCAGATAAGTGATGAATTGATTCCTCTTGATAATATATAATTCAAAACAATATTATTGGCAGCTGCAAATCCTCTGTTTGTTGATCGTATAAACACTATTTTCTCATCAAATAAAATGGTGCCATTACTACATTCAAATTCGTTTACAAAAACATGCTTAATTGGCTTATCCTCAAGAGGGAACACCAAACTATCAAATTTTGTATTTATACCGTTGTAACTATTTGTGTTTACCCAATTTGAAAAATAACTTAACGATGAATCATCCGGCGAATTGTCAACTACAAATATTTGAAAATTAGAGTAGTTTGATTTTAATACACTTTCCAGGCATTCAATGGTATCATTATATTTTTTATAGTTTATTAAAACTATATAAACTTTATTCATATGAGTGTATAGACAAAATTAATGTTATCAATAACTATCCTTTTTATATTTATCTGGTTAACTTTTTGTTACAGGTTTAATTTTCAAAATCACCTATTCCTTTTTTAAACAATGTTTCAAGCTTTAAGGTTGAAGCACTCCAGCTATAATCTTCCATAAATTTATTGCCGCGGCTTGCAATTCGTACCCTTAGCTCCTTGTCTTCAAACAAAGCACTTATTTTTTCAACCATATCAGCAACATCAGTTGTATTGGCCAATAGCACCGTTTCATTATCACGTGCGTATTCTTTATGTCCCTCAATATCAGTACACACTACAGCACATCCGCAATGCATCGCCTCCATTGGCGGCAAGGCACATCCTTCCTGCAAACTAGGGCTTAAAAACACGGCGGCCTCGTTATAAAGTTCGCTAAGTTTTGGGTATTTTTTGTAGTATTCAATCCAATCAGGAAGATCAACTGGTGCATCAGCTACACTGAATACTATAGCCCTTAATATTGGGTATTTCTTCTTTAATTCATCTAAAACTTCCAATCCGTATTTTGATCCTTTTCGCGGCTCAATGGAATACATCATACATATAGTATAAGCATCCCGGAGCGCAATCGGCTTTTTTATATTGTAAATAGTGTTATCAATGGCTACCGGAACTTTGAAAGGCTCTAATCCGCTATGCTCATAAACGTATTTAAACAAATGGTCGGCTATTACCACATTGCTGGAATTGGCTATGGTGTATGAGCTTCTAACTTGCTCCTCAAATCCCTGCCAACTTTCAATATCCTGTATTAAGTTAAAAACCCTCCCTTTATTAACCGACAATCCTTTTATTTCAAACATTAATGACCACCATGTAGAAAAAACAATATCTCCATCTTGTATGGTATTATTATTTATGCGGTAAATACATTTTACATCAATCCTTTCATCCAGTGTAAACCAGCCAAGTACCTCCCCGGCTCTTTTTTTGTACAAAATATATTTTACTGTAGCCTTTAAAAACGATTGTTTTATAAAAGCAACCTTTATTGGGTAGTATAAAGTAACAGCGTGTCCCAATTGTGCCAAATGGTTAGCATATTCAAACATTACTTTGAGCCCGCCGCCAGGTCTAAATGGTAAAAATGGAATTATTATATTTATTCTCATCTGTTTTGGTAGCGGTAATTTATTCTATTTTAAAATTCTGTTTTAACAACAATGCGCCGTTTGGTTCCTAAATATATCTCAAAAGCCTTATTTCATTCAATACTAACGATAAGTGATCATGCGGTTAAGCCGTTGAAAGAAATAGTTTTTATTTTCCTGGCTGATGAAGTTTTCTATAACCTGTATTTGCTGTTCATTGAGCCTGTGCTGATATTTGGATAAAAATTCTTTAGCGAACGCAAACTGACGCGATAAAAATTTCTTTTTTCCCAATAAATAATTCAGATCATCCTTCATCTTATCAACAAGCCCCAAAGGTTTATACTCTTCAGAGAAAGTTACATTGCTTTCATGCTGCCTATATAAAACCAATGTTTCATTTAAAATTTTGACGTGGCCAAATGAATAAGCAATAAGCCCTAACCATTCATCATGAAAATATTGATCATTCTGAAATAGAAAAAACTCTTCGGCCATCGGGTAATTAATAAGCATGGTGCAGCCGGTTACAACGTTTCCATACAAAATAGTGGCGAGTTTAATTTTCTCCGATCTTATTTTCTGTTGATCCCAAAATGATGATGCCGTAACCGCATCATTTTTATCGATCACAGTTAGGTCTGAATATACCAATGCCGGTGCTATGCCGTCATCAATAAGTTTCATTGCATTTGCCAGTTTATAAAGTTTTTCAGGAGTCCATATATCATCCTGATCAGCAAATGCTAACAAATTATACCTGGTGACCAGTTTAGCTGCTTTTTTAAAATTATTAACTACACCCAGCCGTTTGTCGTTAACAAATAATTTTATCCTGCTATCATGCAAGTAAGATTGCAATAACGATACAGTTTCATCGGTTGAAATATCATCACAAATAATTATTTCATCTGGCGGTACTGTTTGGCTTAAAATAGAATCTAATTGTTTTACAATATATTTTGAACCGTTGTATGTAGCAAGAATTACGGAAATATTACGCGACATATGTTTCATTTACGTTTAGATATATAATAAGTCAATAATTCATTTATCACATCGTTTCGTAAAAACTTAATCTGAATGAATAAGTACGAAACCAAAAATGCAAACGAACTAATGCATAATATTAAATACACATTTAAACCAAAATACCTGCAACACATAACAGTAATAACAAACGGAATAGCTGCCAAAATATTAAGCAATAATGGCTTATGCGATATTTTAAATGGAATTACTTTAAAACAAAAATACATATAAGCCATAGTAACAATAATCTCAGATATTACATTGGCAATTGCTGCACCATTTTGCCTGTAAACAGGTATTAAAATACAATTTAGCGAAAGATTAAAAATCATGCCTAAAACAACTGAAATGAGCACTTCTCTTTCCTTACCAGCGGGTATTAATATTTGAAACCCCCAGAAATACCCCAACCCTATTATTAATGGTAAAGCTGATAATAGCTGCATTGTTAATACAGCCTCATTAAATTGCACGCCCGAGAAAACATAAATTAACTCAGGGGCTAAAAATAAAAGCGCTAAACAAATGGGTATGGCTGCAACAACGATAAAACTAAAGGATTTATTGATAACTGTTTTTAAGGATTCAAAATCAGACAACGCAAAAAGCTTCGATATTTTTGGCATCAGTACGGTACCGACCGAAATTAGAAAAGGTATAGATATTTTAGTTAATTTAACCGATGCTGAATATAAGCCAACAGCTCTGTCGTCTGCAAAAAAACCAACCAATATGGTATCGAGCATTGTATACATACTTGTTGCTACGGTAGT
>Ga0194135_10002965_pt1 | contig 10360 bp, 7 predicted proteins | sample LitLau_LLRF_2013_FD_134024 | JGI IMG/M metagenome (GOLD analysis project Ga0194135, IMG submission 134024) | Freshwater sediment microbial communities in response to fracking from North America - Little Laurel Run_MetaG_LLRF_2013 (version 2) | ecosystem: Environmental > Aquatic > Freshwater >... | reverse complement strand
GTCCTGTGCATATTGCTGCAAAGCAGTATCCGTTATAATTACAGAAATGATTTTATATACTTTATCTGTGGCAGGGATTTTTATGGCTTTTGCCAATTGATTTTTTTGAGTCAATAGCATTTGATGTCTTTTCAAGACCAAGTTGCCATTTTGATATTGAATATGTGTTTCACCCGAAAACTGAAACGCCAAAACATGGTAAGGTACAAATTGCTCATAACTGCGTTGCTGCTCAAAGGTGCAGGAATACACAAAACTGTCTTCCAAAACCCGTGTTACTGGCATTATTTTTTCTTTCATTGTTTTTGGGCTAACAACTGTTGATGATAGGTAGCGTTTCGTGCATTGGTATTGCTATCAATAAACATTAATACAGCCATCAATGCAATGGTCGTAATGCCAATAGCCCGCCACAAGGGCGTATTTATAAATAGGATCAACAATGCGGCCGCAATAATAATTAGGGGAAGCACTTTAAAAACCAGAGCAAGTTCATTTTGAGATTTTGCTGTACGCTCTGTTTCTGCTTGGATAAACGTTTTTGTATCGGCATTGTAAGCTGTTTCAAATTGTGTAATCCGTGGTTTGTTGGCAAAGTATAAACCTGCTGAAATAGCGACAATTAATATACCCGCCACCAACATTGGCACTACAAAAGCTTTTGCCATGGCGCTTTTGCCCAATTGCCAAAAGCCAAGAGCTGCCAAGAAAAATAGCAGGCTAATCAGTAAAGTTATTTTGGCGGAAAACACCTCAGCTTTTGCCCAATCTATACCCTCTTTTAAAATATCCATTTCTATAAATTTTCGTTTTACAAAGCTGGGTATTTTCTAAGAGAATATATTTGGTGTATGGCTCAATTTTTATTTGGCGTATGGCTCTTTTGTACAAGTAGAATGGAAACTGTTGCGCCAAATGGGTAGCTAAATTCAGACGCCATACGACATTTCACGACATACTTGTTGGCAGGGAAACGCCCTTCATTAATTTTTCCTTGCAAAATTCCTCAGATTTGTAATAGTAATTAATAACTGCTCATGAATTGAATCAGCCGGAATCCCCAAGGAGTTACCGATCTCCTCGTTGGATAAGTTGGCTATATATTTCATGCGAAAAACTGCTGCATCCTGATGTGGCAATGTACGGAGCCATTGATCGATACCCAGGATTAACTCTTTGGCCTTGTATAAGGAACCAGGGTCTAAAGAAGATACCAGATCCATAGGTAGTTCAAAAAAGGAGCTCGCTCTTCCCTCTACGTACATGATAAAAATTTGGGTTCGGGCACAGTTCAATAAATAGCCGGATAAGTCATCTATTGCCAAGCCGGATCTGTTCTTCCATAAATCTTTAAAAACCATACAGATAACTTCTTCAGTGCGACGGTAATTACGCAATCTTTTAAAGGTTTCCTTATAGATAAGTTCCCAACGCCGCGCAAATATTTCATCAAATGCAGCCCGGTCATCAGCGGCCAGGAAACAGATTAATTCAGCATCTGTTAAGGAGTTGTAGTCAGGTGATTTTAAGAGCATGGTTTTTAGGTAAGCATTTAATAAACATTTATTTATGAGGCAATTATAAAAAATTAGCAGAACAACTTCCAAACCTTTTTTCAATAAAATTTACTTTATAGAAGCTAAAATGATTTTAAATGGACTGGATACAATAATAAAAATATCGATCAGGACTGCACTAACCTTTGACACACCAATTCAACTCTTTTTTTAGGATGCACTTCCCGTTCATTGATAATTAAAAACCCAATGTCAAATCAAAAAAAAATGGCCGGCACTTACCCACAAAACCTTTGCTATACTAGTATTCACCACGAGCAAATGGGCATTGGTGTAATATCATTTAATTAACCCTATTTTATTTTTACAATTGCGAAAATTCACTTTTTACCCGAACAAAAACTTATTAACTTTTTAGTGTTGAATTTTTAAAGGTAAAACCGGCTACCTAAACAAAGCAGACAAAACAATTTAATTATGCTTAGACTTCCACTCCTGAAAAAGATACCATCCAACTACATTAACCTAGTTGGGTTGGGGTTAGTATTGGCCTACTTATTCCTATTTCGTTCAAATGTGGCTGCCGGCATTCAAGAAGCGACAAGTGATCTGTTAGATGTACTTAGGTAGCCTATCCCATTATTAACTACCGGCATGAGGTATACCACGCTTAGCGATAGCGAATTATTAAACCTATTGAAAAAGGGGGACAGAACAGCCTATACGGTAATTTATCAGCGTTACAAGGTTCTTTTGTACCGGTTTGCCTACAAAAAAACGGACAACAAGGAAGAAGCCAATGACCTCACCCAAGAATTATTTTTGATGATCTGGGAACAACATGCTGAAATTGTTGTTCAGTCTGAACTGGCGGCATTTTTATTTTCTATTCTGAAGCATAAAATATTTGACCATTACAAGCATAAAAAAGTCACAGACCGTTATATCGATAGCTTTTTAAGCTACCTGGAATTTAATGCCAATGCAACTACCGACCACCTGGTCAGGCATAATGAACTATCCGCTTTAATTGAAAGTGAGATCGCTGCCTTACCCCTTAAAATGCGACAGATATTTGAACTCAGCCGCAAGACAAACCTGAGCAGAAAACAAATAGCAGCAGAATTAAATGTTTCCGAACAAACCGTTAAAAGCCATATGCAGCACGCATTAAAAATCCTAAAAACAAGATTAGGGTCCCTCCTTTTTTTAATCGTATTCATCCATCCATAAAAAAATTCATTTTTATTTAACCCTTTTGCCTGAGCAAATCGACATGTATTTGAAATGAGCTTAATCATTTGACCAGATATGCAACATAGCGAAGCGAAAGAACTGTTTTTAAAGTATCAATCAGACCAGTGTTCTGCAGAAGAAAAAGCAATTGTAGAGGATTGGCTCGTATTCGGAAAACTAACTGATTTCGATCTTAGTGAGGAAGAATTGGAAGAGCAGATGCGGTATTTAGATAGCCGCTTACCTATTGATCCGATCATCAGGAAGCATTCCTTCAGATACCAGCTCCCTGTTGCTGCAATCCTTTTAATTACTATAAGCCTGGGTATTTATTTCTATAATAAAAAACCTATATCCAATGTTGGACCTATGAATAGTATTGCCAACGAACAAGGCATTACTCCCGGAACCAGTAAAGCGACGTTGACCCTAAGTAATGGCGAAACTTTCCATTTAAAGGGAAACAAAGATCAGATGCTTCTGCATGAAACAGGTTTAAAGATCACAAATACGAAACAGGGCCAATTGGTCTATGATGCCCCTCACCCAATAGATGCACACAATCCCATACAAGCGGAAAGTCTTTCGGCTATCCATACCGTAACTACTCCACGTGGCGGGCAATATGAAATCATCCTTCCGGATGGTACCAAAGTCTGGTTAAATGCCTCCTCGTCTTTAAAATTCCCAGCCTTTTTTGCAGCACAAGAACGCAATGTTGAGCTGAAGGGGGAAGCCTATTTTGAAGTCGCGAAAAATGCGGCTAAACCATTCAAAGTCCTGGTTAATACTACCGTAGTACGTGTTTTGGGAACACATTTCAATATTAGTGCCTATAGTGATGAGCCAACCATAAAGACCACTTTGCTGGAAGGTGCAGTACAGGTCAACAATGGAAACCGCACGAACAGATTGAAACCTGGTCAACAAAGCATCATCGGTAAGCATGGCGAAATGAAGGTCTTGGAAACTGATACCGAACATGTGGTTGCCTGGAAAAATGGTTACTTCTATTTTAACAGGACGTCTTTAGCAGAGATCATGAAGCAACTCTCCAGGTGGTATGATATAGAGGTCAGTTACCAGGGCCAGATACCTGTTGAAGAAGAGTTTGTTGGTAAAATCACACGCAAAGCCCCAATCTCCGAAATCCTGCATGTATTAGAATTGAGCGGCGTCCACCATAAGGTCATCAACAAACGCATTATCCTGACATCTGAAAACTAAGCACATTTAACTATCCCCTCTATCTATATCCTGAAACCTATGCGATTAACCTCCTCATTCTTTAAATTCTATAAATCCGTTTCAACACCTGCCCCACTCGTGAAATTTACGATTGTTTTGCTGCTGTGCTGCATACAATTGAGTGTGGCGAGTTATGCCCAGACGATCACTTTAAATGCAAAAAAGGCAGATGTCACACAAATATTTAAAGAAATAGAAAGCCAGAGCGGGTACCAATTTTTTTATAAGTATCGAGATATCGCAAATGCACATCCGGTTACTATCAGCCTAAAAAATGCTCCGCTGGAAGAAACATTGGCTAAGTGTTTTCTGGGTGAACCCTTTACTTATAAGATCGTTGATAAAATTATTGTCGTGAGCAGGATTAAAACAGCCGCCCCCGATCCTAACACTACAGCAAAAGTAACCATAACCGGGCTTGTTAAAGATGAAAGCGGCCAAGCTTTACCCGGCGTAAGCATCCGGATCAAGGGAAATTCCGGTGGGACAATCACAGACCGTGACGGCATGTTTACGATTGCAGCCGACCCAAAAGCCTTATTGGATATTTCTTACATTGGTTATAAAAGAAAAGAAGAACCCATTGGCAACAGGGCGCTGATCAATATTATCCTCGAACAGGATAACCAGGAATTGAATGAGGTTGTCGTAGTGGGTTATGGGAATTTAGAACGCAGAGACCTGACCAGTTCAGTTGGCGCAGTTAAAATGGCCAGTATTAACGGCATTAAGAAAGCAAGTGTTGACCTGCAACTGGCAGGCCAATTGGCAGGGGTCAGTGTTAATCAAGTAACGGGTACTCCAGGCGGCGGTGTTGTCGTTCGTGTTAGAGGTTCTGCTTCAACGGGTGCCGGTGATGATCCCATGTATGTGGTTGATGGTTTCCCGATAACGCCTTCATTTGATCAGAACTCCAATCCTATAAGCAGCCTTAATCCCGACGATATAGAATCCATCAGTGTATTAAAGGATGCAGCATCAACCGCTATCTATGGGTCACGTGGGGCAAATGGTGTCATCCTGATCAATACCAAAAAAGCCAAAATCGGACAATCTTCCATTACCCTAAATACATTTACCGGAATCCAAAGCATCCTGGCAAAAAGCAAAATAAAGATGATGGATGCCGCTCAATTCGCTGAGTTCCGAATTGAGGCAGCCCAGGATCTGGCGAAATTTAACGGGACAGTATTCGATCCCGCTACAATACCCGCAGAATACAGGAACCCTTCCTCATTAGGGAAAGGGACTAACTGGTATAATGAAATAACTAGGCCGGCGCTGATGCAGAATTATAGCTTAACCGTTGCGAATGGAACAGCTAAAGTACGATCGTTGTTCACTGTCGGTTATTTTAACCAGCAAGGCAATATCCTGAATACGGATTTTAAACGCTATTCCCTAAGGGCTAATATTGAAGCGGACATTGTGAAAAATGTAGTTATTGGCCTTAACCTTGCCCCTTCTTATAACACAAGGAATGTTCAGGGAACTGATGGACACTTTGAAAATGGAGTATTAACCCAAGCACTGCTGGACAGTCCGATTCCACCCGTAAGATTACCGGATGGATCATTTAATCAACGGATTGGGTCAGCCGGAACTTTTATTAACAATAACCCAGTGAATTCAGTAATGAACACCATCAATAAGCAGTCGGGGTTTCGTACGCTGGCTAACGTTTATGCCAGTTGGCAATTCCTGAACGACTTCAATATAAAAACTACTTTTGGGGCAGATTATGGCAATAGTAACGTTGATACCTTCAAACCTTCTTTTGTAGGTGGTTTCCGCTTTCCCCCTCCCCAGTTAGCCAGCGGTTCTACCGCTGCCTATAACAGCCTGAACTGGTTAAGCGAAAATACCCTAAACTATAGCCATAAATGGGGTGCTCACTCGCTGGTCATTCTAGGTGGCTTTTCTGTTCAAAATGAAGTGAGCAACGGCAGGTCTGCATTCGGTACAGGCTTCCCTGACGATGTGGTCCACACACTTAACGCTGCGACCAACATTACAGCAACTGCTGCAAAGGAAGCCTGGAAATTATTGTCCTTGTTTAGCCGCGTGAATTATGCTTATGAGGATAAATACCTGCTGGCAGCATCCCTGCGCAGGGATGGTTCTTCCCGCTTTGCACCTACCCATCGCTGGGGCACCTTCCCTTCTGTGTCCGCCGGATGGCGTATTTCCAACGAATCGTTCTTCCCTAAAACAACATTGATCGACCAACTTAAATTTACAGCGAGTTATGGCCTTGCCGGTAATAACAACATCGGAAACTACAGCTATATACCGATTGTGGACAAAAACAACTATGTGTTTGGGGACGTACTTGCTCCCGGAAGCGGCTTAAGTCAATTAGGCAACAGCAACCTCGGTTGGGAAACAACACACCAGTTAAACGTTGGTATGGACTTATCCCTGCTAAAAGGCCGTGTTTATTTAATCGCGGAATACTATAACCGATTTACACAAGACATGCTCAGTGATATCACACTTCCCGTTTCATCCGGCTTCTCTTCCACTTTAACGAATGTAGGCAATGTGAGGAACAGGGGCTTTGAGTTCACATTGACCACCAAAAACATGAACCAAAAAGATTTTACTTGGGAGACCTCTTTCAACATTTCTTTCAATCGAAACAAAGTGCTCAGTTTAGGAAATGCACTCAAGATAGCCGCTGCGCCGGTATTTGAAAATGCAACCAATATTACCGAAGTAGGCCAGCCATTGGGGATGTTTTACGGGTATGTTTTTGACGGGATTTTCAAGAACCAGCATGAAATTGATACCAGCCCCCATTTTGACGGACAAGTGCCAGGAACAATCAGATACAAGGACATTAACGGTGATGGAGTTATTGACGAAAAGGATCAAACGATTATCGGCAATCCTTATCCTAATTTCACCTTTGGCCTGAACAACCATTTGTCCTATAAGAACTTTGACCTGAACATAGTCATGGCCGGTAGCCAGGGCGGACATCTATTTGATCTATACAAGCAATTTACCACCAATTTAGATGGCGTCTTCAACGTAGAACAAGAGGTGGTCAACCGCTGGCGCTCGGAAGCTAATCCTGGTGCAGGAATCCTACCAACGACCAATGCCAATACTAATCTTGCCCGTGATCTTTACCCCTCCTATTGGGTAAAATCCAACTCCTACATTGCATTCAAGGATATCACACTGGGTTATAGTTTTAAAACGAAGTTCAGCCGGAACTTCAGGGTATACCTCAGTGCCCAGAATGCACTGTTAATAACAGGGTACAAAGGAGGTAATCCGGAAGTAGCCATGGATTCAGAGACAGGCAATCATTCCTTGTCACCCGGCATCAACTTTATCGGTTACCCGGTTTCTGCCGTATACGCCATAGGTATTAATCTAACACTATAATCATCAGGACATGAGCAAATATATTTATATCGCCTTAATTACTGTTTTAACCTTTTCAGGCTGCAAAAACTACCTCAATATCGAGCCTGAAATCAGTCAAAACGGAGCCAACTATTTTAAAACCAAGGATCAGTTCTTAAAAGCAGTCAATGGCGCCTATGCCCCGTTACAAGATTTGTTTAACGGTCAATTCTGGGAGATGGGAGAAATGAGGTCAGATAATACTTCGTATCAGTTTAACAATCAAGATAATTCAGGAACCCTACGCCAGGAAATAGATGAATTCAGGGAAATCGACTTATCTGACGAGACTCGTTCCTTCTTTCAGTCCAACTATACAGGAATTGGCAGATGCAACGTTATTTTAACTCGCTTACCAAAAGTGGTCCTTAACGATACTAAAGCAACAGATATGATTGCTGGGCAAGCCAGTTTTTTACGTGCCTATTACTATTTCAACCTGGTTCGGATGTTTGGCGATGTACCACTGGTACTGGAAGAGGTTACCAGTAAAGATCAAGCCATTAAAATCAATCAAAGAAAACCGGCAGCAGACATTTATGCAGCTATCATTGCTGATGCGACCCTTGCCGTTGATAAACTTCCGGAAGCCTATGCTGATAGCTTAAAAGGAAGAGCAGGCAAAGGGGCAGCAAGAATATTACTGGCAGATGTATTCCTGACCCTTCATAAATATGATTTGGCTGTTCTGCAACTGAGACCACTGCTTACATCTTTTTACCACCTGAATGCAAATTATGCCGATAATTTTGACACCAAGAAAAAGAATGGGCCGGAATCTATTTTCGAAATTCAGTATATGGAAGGCCCGAATGGGCTAAACAGCATTTTAGCGGATCGGTTCGTACCCTGGGATTCACCGGACGGATTGATTACGGGGTTCCCGATTGACCACGATGCCGGTAACGGCTGGAATATTCCAACACAGGACTTTTTGGACGCCTATGAACCGGGTGACCTGAGAAGAGCTGCCTCTGTTGGAGAAGACTACATATCTGATGCCACAGGAAAAATGGTTCCTTATGTAAAAAAATATACGAGCCCACATGCAGTAAGGGGGATTTCAGGTAACAACTTTCCGGTTTACCGATACGCCAACGTACTGCTTATGTTAGCGGAGTGTTTAAATGAGCTGGGTAATTCCGGGGAAGCCCTGCAATATTTAAACCAGGTACGCAACCGTGCGGGTTTAGCTCAATTCAGCAATACGAATACATCAGATTTAAGGAAAGTTATACTACAGGAGCGCAGGATGGAATTTGCCTTTGAAAACCAACGATGGTTTGACCTGCTTAGAACGGGTACTGCCGTTACCGTAATGACGGCACATGCCGTGAAAGAGCGCCAAATTAAAAGTTATTTGAGTCAGGGAGCATACAACAATATCAGGCTGCTGTACCAGTACCCGCAACGTGAAATCAACATACAGTAGTAGCCTTAATACCAGACATATAGACACCATTTGCTATGACACCTATAATACAAAGTCCTATTAAAACGAAGCCAATGGAAACAATTGCATTAAAAGATCATCGATCTATTTCCGGCACATCGGTAGTGAAACAGCGTTTACTTTCCCTGGATTTTTTTCGGGGCATAACAGTGGCTGCAATGCTTCTGGTCAATAATCCGGGAAACTGGGACAATATGTATCCAGTTCTGAGACATTCGGAATGGAATGGGTGTACACCTACAGACTTGATCTTTTCCTTTTTCCTTTTTATCATCGGCGTTTCTATTGTTTACTCCATGGAAGACAAAAAAAAGGACATCAAATCGCACCCTGCTCTTTTGTTTTCCATTTTCAGGAGATCTTGCCTGTTGATTGGGGTTGGATTAGCTCTTACCCTACTGTCTAATTTTGAATGGACACATATGCGCATCCCCGGTGTATTGCCACGGATAGCATTGGTTTTTGGCATAAGTGCAGTCATTTATGTGAAAACAACCGCAAGGACACAACTCTTTATTATTTTAATTTTACTAATAGGCTACTACTTAGTTTTGAATTATGTGCCTGTTCCGGGATTTGGCCCGGCCAATTTAGAGCCGGCCACAAGTTTAGGGGCGTGGCTCGACAGAATTATCTTTACGGAAAATCACCTGTGGCAAGGTGGAAAAAATCTTGATCCTGAAGGTCTTTTAAGTACAATACCGGCAGTTGCAACCGCATTGATCGGCATACTTGCCGGAACCCGTTTAAAGAAGTTCCGATTAGGCACCACAAAAGAATTAGGTAAATTTATCGCATGTGGTGTCTTGCTGTATTTAATAGCAATCATTTGGGATACTTCCTTTCCCATCAATAAGTCTTTATGGACAAGTACCTACGTTTTATACACTGCAAGCTTTGCTATTTTTTTCTTAATAATCTCTTATTGGATTATTGATATTAAGGGGTTTAATAAATTCATTTCACCTGTAGTCGCTTTTGGAAGAAACCCAATTACAGCTTATGTAATTGCAGGTATATTTCCCACCGCTTTGTATAAAATAGAAATAATAGATAGCGGTACTCAAGTCAGTCTTTGGAACTATGCAAATCTCCATTTTTTCATGCCCTATTTCTCGCCAAAGTTTGCGTCCTTAATTCCAGCTGTAATTATGGTCTTACTTATTTTTGCGCCTATTTGGTGGTTATATACCAAGAAAATTATCATCAAAATATAAAAGCTCAGCTCCTCCAATAAAAATTCAGTTCGACTACACAGCAACAACAATTTAATTGATGTTATAGCCATGCTTTTGGCTATATCAGGCAAGCTACGTCCCAATAATTGCACCAAATATCTATCAAACACACCCTTCATCACCTTAAAAGAGGAAGCATTTGCACAACAAAACATGGACCATAAAACACCTCAATTTTTGCTTATGGAAAAGAAAATTGACATCCGTTTACGCACCTTATTAGAAAGCTATGATGTGCATACCGATCT
>Ga0194135_10002964_pt1 | contig 10362 bp, 11 predicted proteins | sample LitLau_LLRF_2013_FD_134024 | JGI IMG/M metagenome (GOLD analysis project Ga0194135, IMG submission 134024) | Freshwater sediment microbial communities in response to fracking from North America - Little Laurel Run_MetaG_LLRF_2013 (version 2) | ecosystem: Environmental > Aquatic > Freshwater >... | reverse complement strand
TATAATAAAATCGGCTGTGATCATATTACATTAATACATTTATCAGGGACGGCAGAAGGTAACGATCATGAAAATTATTCATAACATGAACAATGCTCCTTCAAAAATTTTTCTATCCCGTTTATGGCAGAATTCCAATTTCAATCGTTTTTGTTGTGTAAATTGATTCAAATAAGTTACGTATTGAAGTTAGTATGTTATAATTACTCGAACTGTAAACTGTCACCACTCCAGATTCATAGTGTGTCATTATTCTGTTCCCTCACGATTCGATTGTAGAGAATAATATGCAGATGTACGCAAAGAGGAAGCATTAACTCATCGCATCGTAATTCAATATCAAATATCACATACATACACGACACGCAATGGTTTGTACTAGTTAGTTAGTGCTGTTTGTAGTTTGTAGTCGTTGTATTGAATAAGGAGGCAAAGTGACAGTATTTTATATTTATATTGAGTTGTTATATTATTATTTGCTGTGACAGAGTGAGATTGAGGAAGATGGAAGTTTAAGGCCGTAGAGGTTAGAGTTCATACATTAAAGTATTGGAGGAATTAATATTGGATTACTAGTACTCGTAGTTACTGTCAGTATCAAAGTGTTGAATCCATTCAATATCAACCACACCACATATAAATCGGGACTGTATTTATCATCAGATATATGATCTTCCTAAAGTCAGTTAAAATGTGATTTATGGACATTGAACACTACAACTACAAGTAATGTATAAGACGATGATAGTGACTCATAGATATTTTGTACGCTTCCCTTCCGTAGTTTTTGGTATAGTAGGACTATTAGGAGTCACTTACTATATTAACGATGAATTATTTTTTATAAAATTTGTTAGGGTTTCATGTAAATGTTTTTCTACAATGTAAGATTGTTATCTTCTTCACGGTTTATCAGATTTCTAGTTGTATTTGTCTTGGAATTTTAATTGGCTTCATTTAGACATTATAGCCAGATGATTCATTTTGTGTTTTAGTGTCGAATTTCTGTAGCATTATTATTCAGAGGTCTTATTAGTTATCATTTAAAATTCAATTTAAAATTTATCATTTAGGTGTCATTTAAAAACTTCTTAATATTGTTTTGTTTGATTATCTAGAATCAACGAAAGGACGAGAGGGTATCAATAGTATTGATCCATCTTGAAATCGGGACATCTTAAGTACTTCCCAGCATCTCACTGAAGACCTTGCATTTTGATTTCTCCTGTGAAGACAACATTTTTTCCAGATCGTATTTTTATTTGCATTTGACTGGATTTTGGATGATTTAGTGTGTAACCGTGAATTGTGACTGATAAAAATTAATTGTTAGTAATACTAAAACTATTTTAGAAGTGAAGGTGTAAAATGCTAACTACAAGTAATGTCCTGAACTCGTGTAGTTCAGTTCACTTTAAATAGTAGGTTCCGTTGTTGCTGAACGTTAATTATGATAATGTGTTTGACCATATCGTAAATTCCTCCTGCAACGTTAAATCTTAAAGCGAGAAAAATATGGCAATGAATTATAAAACTCGACAGCTACGAGATACAAGGCTATCTAAAATGATAGTTTTCATTTTTATCTTAACATGTCTTCCAAACTCAGCCCGTGCTACTATTTCTATCCTATCAGAACTTTCAAATTCAACAATCGCCACGATTGAAGACTCTCCTGCGAGATTCATTCCAGACAGATTTTCTTTTTATAAAATCGAGGTACGTGCTTTTACGGAACTTTCGCATGTAATATCTAACATCGAACTGAAAGCTGTATGATTTTCATCCAGGGATTTGTAATTTATTCGAACCCACCGAGTGCTTGCACTAAAGTAGTACCTCCGCCCAATCCGTCCCCTGTAAGTATAGATCATCCTATCAGCTGGATTTTATTGGCCAAAAGAAGTGCTGACTGTCACTTTCAAACAAAAATAGAAAATGCCCAAAAAGCAGGTGTGTTTTTTAATATTCATGATTACATTTTGTATTATAATCTTAAATTACTCAAAATAAGCTCATTGATACGAAAATGCATCGATTTACAGGATACACAGCCATCATAGTTCACAACGTGGGCTCTAATGACACTGAAGTGATGGGTGTTGAAGACCCCTCTCAAATCATTATTTATTCTACCTTTGTAGGCGAATACGATGGAATGTTACTTAAAAACTTTTCATATTTCAACAGAAAAGGCTACTACGTTCGAATTCAAGATGAATTCAACATCAATGTGTATATTTGGCCATTTGCAGTGGTAGTAGGGCTGTGTTTTATAGTGATGATTTTTTTCATGGTAAGATTGGTAAGGAATCATATTATTTTGATGACTTATTTACTTTTACTCTTACTTGCTTTATTATCACATTGTGGTTTTGCACAGTGCAATATTCGAATGCATCTTTCGCTTTTTTCGAGTCCGTGGTCAGTGTTCAGTCTAGGTGCTGAATTCTGACTTAGGTCGAATCTAATATCTATCGCTAACCGATTCCCTGGTTTCCTAAATTTGATTTCAGTTGTGGCAACAGGTGATACGATGTATTCGGGAAAGAAGACGGTCCCGGCGGAGAAAACTTCCAGCGTCGGCGTTGAAGAAAATTCCTACCAAAAAATGGACCAAGGGAGATCCATACGAGACGTGTGCTGTCTGCCTCGAAGATTTTGTGGAACAAGAAAAAATCAGGGTGCTGCCATGTTCTCACGGTATGACCGTATTAAAGAGTCTGATTGGTATAACTAATAAGTAGGACTAGTGAACAATTAATTAATATCTTGATTGTTTGCGACAGGGTATCACATCAAATGCATTGATCCTTGGTTGACTAAAGGCCGTAGAGTATGTCCTATTTGTAAACGAAAAGTTGTCGTTGCTGACGAACAGTTTCGAGACTCAGATACTGACACAGAGGACGAATCCGCTCCTTTACTAGGAACATCCGCACCTTCGACATCTCAAACTCCTGAAGCTGGAGAAGGCACATTTGTTCAGAATGAGGTATTAACATGATGAATGCTTACTAGATTAAATATTAACCTCATCTAATAGTGAGTCAGTCTCTAATATGTGTACTTGCATCGACTTGCAATTTTCAGGAAGAGCAGACTGAAGTACAGCGAGACGAGTCAGGTAGAACTAGACGATTTTTTGGTCGCCAGCATAGAATGGTTCCTGTTGAGTCAGATTCGTCATCAATGACCAGCGTTAGCAGTCAAAGTGCAAGCTCAGGAGCTGATATCCGAACTCCTGGCCCTAGCTCAAGTCACCACAGTCGGTCTGTTCTTGCGGAGGTTCACCAATCTAGTGAAATTCTGAAACACAAAATTGATGAGATGGAGCAGCAGAGAGATCTTTCGTCGTCAGAATCAATAAGCTGTCCCTCTCGAAATCAAAACGAGCACCCTACTTTTGATTCCCATACAGTTTGCACTACAGAAAATGGTGCCGCGCAAGATAATGCTGTTTTTATCCCAGAGTTCGATTATACCAGCGAAGAACTTGGGACTACCAATCCACAATATTCTAGTCCTGATAGTGAAGTCATCGTTCCTGCCGATCGCCATACGGTTCTAATTCCAGTATCATCACAAGTTGGAGTTCATACGTATACGTCCAATTTGTTGAATAGTAATTCTAATCCTAACGTGTAATTTTAAATATCATATTATTGAATCCGAATGATTTACATTTACTCGTATCGTCTTAATCGTTGTTCAGTACATTAAGAACCATCGCTGGAAAGAAGCCATAGCATGTTTTTAAGACTTCGTGACTCTCGTGGCACTTTATATGTAGTCTCACTTTCAGACAGAGGAGTTGCAATTTGATTATTATAATTGTTTGTACAATGTTCGGTTTACTATGTCGATGTCGTATCTGTATTATATTAATAATAATATTCTCTGGATGCTCCCACGTACTTTGTTGTACTTTGTGTGCTATAAATGTTATATTTACTCTTCAAAAACTATTCAACTTTATGTGCTAAACCATATATTAACTATTATTAACTCAAAGGTGATCCACTCATCTCATCTTAAATAAGTAACCTTTTTACTTTCATGATTACGACTTTCTCCGAATACGTTGCTAGTATTTTTAACTTTTTCATAGTTCATTAAATAGCAATTAAATTATGTTTTCCTTGCAGTTGTCGTAGACTGTCTTGAAGCAATCTGCGTCGCAAAGGTTGCTAAAATAGTATCGTGTTGTTGACAACTTCTAAAACGCTCAGAACGAAATGATTAAAATTAAAAATATTGAAAATATGAAATGGTATAAAGCTGCATTTCTTAACTAGTGTTTTATTTCCATCAAATGTACTTCGTATCACATTGTCATTATCTAGAGATAACGCTAAGTGAACCTAATGAACTAATACTAACTATTCCACTGGTATGCCGAACTCATGCATTCATAATATTTCTTTAAATATGTGTCTCAATTTGAGCTAAACCGTCATTGTCATTGACTGATCACTCCCTCGAGTCAGTCTGGGACCAAACCGCTCTTCCCTAGACAATAACATTAAAATAAATGCGGAACATTATCTTCCCTTCCCTGATAATAAAATATTTGAAATATGACTTCAACCACAGTAGGTGCTCGAGAGAAAGCTTTATTCTGCCAGACACTAGCTCCGCTTATTCAAGGACTCGTCTCAAGACAAGTAATTGTGGAGATGAAAAATGAAATTGTGATTCATGGGAAACTGGAATCGGTTGATTGGTATGATAAAACCATTAAAACGATTCTTTGATTAATGATTGACTCTAAAATCTGAATTGTTCAAACGTTTGTAGTTTCATGAATTTGACTTTACGTGGAGTTAAAATGGTCAAAGGGGACGGAGAAACTGCCCAGTTTGAATCTTTCTTCCTACAGTCAAGAAATCTCAGATACATCCGAATTCCAGATGATGTAAGCTTGTGAAATATTTTATCTAGTCATAGCATAACTAGCTATGACATGCATGGCTGGAAAGCACGATAAAAAATGTCAAATCTATCAAATCTTGCAGGTTAACATTAAGAAAACGCTTTCGGAAGAATTTGAGAAGGCCTCAGGAGAGAAATCAAGAGACCTTAGGCGGAAGCAAAAAGAAAAACGATCTAATTGGCTTCTAAAGAAGGAGCAGAAAGTCATGCCCGACAGCTAAATATTAGTCACAATTATCTCATGTTCATCCTGTTTAGTATTATTAATTTTGTTAAACTATACTGGACACAATTTAATGTACGTTATGCGATGCGTCATGCTGATAGAAATTAATTTCTCAAAGCGAATGAGCAAAGAAACTGAAACTGATATTTATAATAATTTATTTCTCTACGGATGGCAATAGAAGTAAACAATTTTTACAATCTTGCAATATGCACACGTAAGTACCTAAAATTCTTCACATACTCATCAATCAAAAATTCCATTTCCTTTCCTGCTTTTTTCTCATGAACTGAAAAATTTAATGCAATATTTGGATAATTTTATGTCGAATTATGATGGTAGCTCGTTAGTTCTGGAACAGTAGCAGGGTACAAATTCATACGATTTTTCATGCACGTTATTATTGCATTATTGGCCCTTTTTCATATATTTTGAGAATTCTGTGAAAGGGAATATTGTGAAATTATGATCCGAGAATGGAATGAAGAAATGCAATGCATATTTCAGGCTGAGCTGACTAGAGCCGAGAGCACATTTGCATCGTGAAGGTTGACTAAAACTCACAAACAAATATTACAAACTGAAACTCTGTTCCTTCCATGTGACTCATACATGTATATCTAGTGTAATTCGTAATTCCACTTTACTACACTAATAGACACTAATAGTACACAGTTTATTGTCTAACTATCCATACATCCACTGTTCAACTCTTTAACTATCCAAATGTAGTAGTAGGAGCAGTCACATTATTTACGTAGTAGTTTTATTTAACATGTATTGTTCTAATTTTACTCAAATGAGATAAAGCAAAAGTAAAGAAAACTCATCTCGAGGGAGTTCCGTTTAATTTATATTCTTCGAACATTGGTTATATTGTTATATACAAAATGTGGATATTAATAGATTTAATTGAAACTGATAACAAATCAGACTGACTGTTTCGGATATGAATAGAAACGAAAAGTAAAAGAGTGCATTAGTATTTAGTAAAAGTTTTGTGTATTCCTCATCATAAACAAAAAGCCATGGGGTGTAATGGACACACGGGCACAAAAGAATATGCAAATGTCAAATTGCCATTTCTGATACTTTCACTTATTTGTACATTGAACAATGTAGAGAGTACAATAAGTATCATTTCGGATAAAACGGGAGACACTGTCTTCTCCGTGGAAGAAGCTGGCGTGGATACCACTTCGGGTTTCAATCTTGAAGTAATTGACAAATTGAATATTGACTAAAATTTTAGATTACAAATGTTAACAATTTGTTTATTGATTGCTTATTCATTTTTGTAGGGTCGCCTAGTCATTTCGTCTCCTTTAAACGCTTGCCAGCCAGTCAGTCCACCTCCGACTGACGTAGTCCTTCCCCCTAAAAAATGGGTCCTGATTTCGACTGTCCAAGAAGCTGGAGAAGAGCCATGCTCCTTATCAAGGAAAGCAAAGCATGCTCAGGGCGCAGGATACTCTGGGATTATCTTTAAACATGTGGGGTCAAATGACACGGACGGAGTCCTTCCTAGGTTTATCGGGTTGGATTGGATTGGAGTGACCATTTACGCGTGTGTTGTTGGGGATGATATTGGAACCTTTCTCATGGAAAAATACGTTTTTCCTGATAGGTTTGTAAGCAGCTAATATTTTATATGAATTTTGAAAAAATATAGTGTAAGATTTGATATGAATTTCGTTGCAGTTATTACTTAAGATTTGAAAATGAACCACATTGGCCGATTGGACTTCTTGCAAACTTTGTGATCATTGGGTTCCTTGGAATACTTTGCGTTCTTTTACTTCTACGTCTTTTTTATTACTTATATTATAGGGTAAGATTTAATTTAGCTATGGGCATTTTTTGTTCTTGATGTCCAATTAATTTTTTAATCGTTTTTAGGTGACCAGAAGTGTAGTCCAGAGAAGAAGGCTAAGAAAAGCTCTTTTATCTGAAAAACAACTAAGAAAACTTCCTATTTTGAAATGGACCAGTAGCATTCCTCAAGATACGTGTTCAATATGCATTGAGCAGTTTGTTTTTGATGAAGAAATACGAGTGTTGCCTTGTTCTCATGTGTTTCACAAGGTCTGTATAGATCCTTGGTTGTCTAAAGAAAGTAGAAAGTGTCCAAATTGTAAACGACGGGTGCTGTTTCCCAATGAGAGGTTCTCATTTTCTTCCGATGATTCTGTGGAGTCAGATACAGGTGATGAGCAGACACCTCTGTTGCGTCATAATCGGAGAAGGAGATCATCAGACGAAAACTACAGATTTGTAGAAACTCTTACAGGTATTATTGGCTCAAACTGTCGATATGTTACAAAATCAAGAACATATTTTCATTTGTTTGCAATTAATCTTTGCAGAATCTCACAATTCAAGAGTCTTATCCCATCAAAATTATGATGAGATACCTGGTTCTAGCCAAAGTCAGCAGTTATCTGCGGGGCCAGTGAGTACTTGGTCAACAACATCCCGCAAGCCTAGCATTGAAACTGACCGAACCAATGTGCCAAAAGTTACCTTTGCTCCGACAAGAACTATCAGAAGTGGAAATTCTAATTCCAACCTGTCCAGCCAAGTATCAACCAAAGCGTTTGTACTTCCAAGTGTCGTTTTAGGCCATAGACCTAAACTTCCTCCGATAAATCCTACCAGAACTTTTAGACCAGACCGCAAACCTCCAGCAACTAGCTTGGCAGCCCCTGTAGCAGTTGCTTCATCTTCCAGTGTAAATACGAAACAAGTAGCTGAAGATGTAGAAAAGCTCTCAGATGACAATCATCTGTCAACTGAAGACTCTCAACTAGAATTTCATGACGTGCAACCTAACGATGCAAATACCAGTTCCCTATCAGATTCAGCTGAGATACAGTCACTATCGTCGTTTCATTCTTGTCAAGGATTTTTGGAATCAAATGATCTTGGGGAAGAAAATCAAAAATGAACTTTTCAAATCTTTTTCATCGCCAGATCCTTAAACACTTCTCAGTAACGTATATTTTTTTGTTTCTTGCGCAATCTGTAAATGATATATTTTACCTGTATTATTTACTCTCCTGAACATTCTCTCGAGCTCGAGTTTTATTAGGTTGATTGAGCGAAATAATAATATTCTAATTTATTTTAACATGACATTTTTGATTGAGTTTTGGATAAGAAATTAAAGTCAATCTTATTTGAATTTTTATCTCATTTGATCAGTTTTATTTTACAGTCCTTGTATCTTGTATCATGTATTGACCGACACGTACTATTTCGTCTGGTTTATTTTGTGCTGGAAATAAGTTTTCATGTGACTGACAAGCCATGAGACTTAAAGAGAAGTGCAATTTTGAAACCGAAATTAGTACAACAACAGTGAAGTAGAAAGGGCCAATTCAATTCAATACGTACTGCAATAAAATCGATGTATATTAATTGACAATTGAGTTTCACTTTTTACTTTTGATGCAATGAAGTTCAATGTTTGCATACAATTAGACACAATCAGAAATACATTCGCATAAAAATAAAATACGAGGACAGGCCATACAACATAATATTATGTATGTAATTCAATTTACTGTCCTGGCTTGCCTTGATTCATAGACATACTCAAGCCCGGTGACATTATAATTACTCATTGTATTACAACATGAGTGTACACAAATGGCTTCTTAGTGACCTACATTGACATTGAAACACCTAGCTAGTTATAGCGTACAAATATCACTAATTGTAAGAAAGACTGAATAATGATGATTTAATTATTTTATGCAAGAATGAAGACTGTAAGAACATAGCTGACGAAACTGTAATATTTCATTAATTCATTTAAGTTCATTTCAACTATTTTCGCCGAAAAAAAACAAAGCTAAAGCAAATATCCCTATCGTACACATTTTCCATGATTTTTCTCTTATCGTTCAATTCAACTTATTCCATTTCTAGACTAGAATCCACGATTCTTTTTTACATCTTACATGTAGCCGTGTAATATCACGTCACATACTTTTTACAAGATCATGATCATACTGCAAATAATAACACGACTACTTATTCGTTTTATTTTTCCAGATTGGAGTCTGTCTAATAATCTCCTTTCTTTCAATACAGTTTCCACCCATCTTTTGCACCTCAAAGCACCCAGTCTGATCCAGTATAATGCCGTCGATTTTTCACACAGCAGTGATTGAGAAACGCAGTAGCACACTAAAGAGTACATACATTACATGCAATATATGCGAAGAGATATGCGTCAACAAATATCGTTTACTCTCTTGTTCAATGTTCAGCAGGAGTATATATACATGAGTACATAACACAGATTGAACTGCTGTGAACATTGCCAAAAGCTCAGAGGGAGGAAACTTGGGGAAGACCTTGTGGAGAAAGCACAGAGAGAAACTCATTTAATCTCCAGTCATACACATTCGTGACTGCGAGACAGCACGAGAATAGTTTGCACATGTTGAAAATTAATTATTTCCTGTTTTTCTAGAAAAGATCACGTTTTTATTCCAAGTTAAGATGAAGTTGCATACACAGGTGAATAAATTAAAGTTTCCTGTGATTTTTTAAACACCTGTGTCTCCTCAAAAATTATATGATAAAGGAATTTTAGAGACTAATACACAATTTCCGTACTTTTAAACTGCGATGGAACTTGAACCATTGACTTTGACGTGAATAAAACTCCCGAGAATTTATAACGTTTAGTGATCCGTGCTTCTTATTACATTCAGCTGAACTCATTTATTTTTGTTCTTTCGTCATTTTTAAACCACAACTACTGCAACTGTCTGCTTTTACCATTACCAAGTATAATTCATTACATGCATAAAATATATAAAACAAAGTTTGTTTCTGACTAATATTGAGGCATGAATAAGATTGCTGCATAAATGAAAAATGGTAGTTACACGAGAGATCCAATCAAGACAAAAGAATAGTAAAATGTACTACAAAAGTGGAAATAATAGTGTGATATTTAGTTTATTCATTTTATATTGCATCACAGCTACGGTTGATGGAACTATTCGGGTGATATCTCTTAGTGAAAATGAAACAGTTTATAGTGTTCAAGAACGAGCGTTAATTCTCAGGTCTCCGAATGGCTTAGAGGTAAATTAATTCTGAATTGAATATTTGGTATACAGAAATGCATTAATATAACTCACACGTAAATGTTCCTGAGGATTGGTTTTCTGATCCCATTT
>Ga0194135_10002962_pt1 | contig 10363 bp, 15 predicted proteins | sample LitLau_LLRF_2013_FD_134024 | JGI IMG/M metagenome (GOLD analysis project Ga0194135, IMG submission 134024) | Freshwater sediment microbial communities in response to fracking from North America - Little Laurel Run_MetaG_LLRF_2013 (version 2) | ecosystem: Environmental > Aquatic > Freshwater >... | reverse complement strand
CCAATAATAACCAGTCTTTGTGTATTACTACAGTGCATTTATTCGTACATACGTAATATAGACATGGACACAAGTATAGGAGATGGTTAAATATATTTAATTGTTCGTTGTATGTATACTATACGTGTACAGTATAGGTACTTACATTACGAGTTCTTGAAGGATGATTTTTGCATTTCAATTATTTTTAACGTGGTCAAATGAAATTTTTGAAAACTGAGGATTTAAATGTGAAAAGCTTTCTTGGCTGGTACAGGAGTGCATGGTTGAACGTTGATAGTTGTTACATTTTCTTCGTCAGAATTGTTGCTGGCGTAGGCTGCATTGGTGATTCCACTTTCGGGTTCTTTTACAGGTGCACGGATTTCAAAGACATAAGATCCTTCTCTTGAGCGGGGTAATGAAGATGTTGTACATTTTTCAAGTGCTTTATGAGCATAGGGTACTTCAGGGTAGATGGTAGATTCATTGTAACTCGGTAAAGCTTGGTCGCTTGGGGTAGACTTCCTCTTGGGAGATACGAAAGATGCGCATTCCACCGGGGGTGTGGTTGGAGTTAGCTCTATTTTGGGAACAGACGGTTTCTCCGTTTGTACTGATTGGAGCTCGTGTAGAAATCTCCACCCAATATACAGTCCAACGATGCGGTAGACAGTAAAAACCAAATCAGGAATTGAGTGCAATATTGAAGTTCCGTACAGTAAATTAATAAGAACGATGATCTTGAAAATAACGATAATGATGATTCTGATGTTGAGCCAGGTTTGAACTTTGGATATAGTTTTCTATTTAAAAAATACCAAAATATTTCGACAGTTAATTTCTGCAATTTTTCTTGGTAAGCGATCAACCACTTATTAGTAATGATAGTAATTCGATTGGAAAGATAAAGAATTAAGAACTTACCGATCTCACACCGTCTAAGAATATGCATGAAATAATAAAATCCACGATTGTCAAGAACATAACGATCAGCCAGACGCCCATGTCTTCAGCTACATCTTTTCTCTCTGTACACAAAATCGTATTTTGTTACAAGTTTATAATTGCACATGGATATGAATGAGATCGAAGGAATACCTCGAATTTTATTGTAAGATTCTTCAACAGTTCCAAACACATCGTCGGTTACAATATCCAAAACTCGCGTTGCATTGTTTGTGTTTCCACTGATTTTGAATGCAAGCATGAGACTTGATCCCAAAACGAATAGAATCAATAGCACAGACGTTATTACCTGATATTCAGAAAACATTCAAGAGATTAATGCTTCATTGAACTTCCGTATCAATTTTAGATACCAGTCTTACCGTATCAATTATAGCGACAACCATTGCCGCATTTTGCATGGACCCTGTTCCACATTGTAAAAACTTCATTATCAACGCTGGATGAGAACAATCTTTTTGCAAGAGCTGCCAGTCCGAAGTCGTAACGTATTTGACTAAGTCATAGCTGGACAAAACTTAAAGCAGGTGAAAATTCCAGGATGCAAAAACTCCAGGCATGAAACCGATGTACTAATTGAATTTTGTATTTGTTTTTTGTTAAAAATTCAGTGCTAATTAAATGTTGCGCATCTTATTATTATTTGTAAGCTTATCTCATTGCCCAAAGAATAATTCAGGATTTATAACAACTGCGAACATTGATAATTTCGATTGATTTATTTCGTATTTTTAAATCAGCGTCTTCAGCAATCATTTCAATCGCCTTTATTCCAGGAAATTCATGATAAACGTATAACAATCAAATAAATGTCCAGGATTAAGCTACCTTCTATCTTTGGTATAAAACAACGCGCATTTGCAACAGAAATTTAAGTATTCATCGTTTCAATTCATATTCATTGCAAATTAACCCTATCCCTTCTCTGTTAAATAACAAAGCTAACTCGAAAGTTGCAATCACATATATAAACAACAAACATTGATGATGATAATACATGTTAAGGCCACACATTTCTAAGTAGCAAAATTTTCAAAGACTATTCTAATTAAGCTTCATCGTTACCGATTTCTATCTCTTTTAGAGCTACTCATATAATTATTGTTGCTAATTATTACTATAAGTCATGTTGGGATGAGAGCGTGCAAGACTAAGAGTAATTTTTTTACACCCTTAATCTACACCAACTGACATGAGAAGAGATTATCTTTTTGTTTATTACCATCTTGGCTACGTGTGATATCTAATATAGCGTAGTAAACTTGTGATATTTGTCACGTCCTATTGCACTTCAATTTTTTACTTCCTATGCGCGTCAGGTCCTAGTTGCTCTAGTGTCTTGAGTTAGTAATGTGAATCGTTTGTAGGGGGAAGGCTGGAACCTCCTCCACTCCCCCCACTTAAACCAGACGTGCTTCCGGCTATGGATTGAGGTGGAGGTAAAACGTGAATTTGTGATCCTTTGCCTCTGTTGTATACTTGTCCAACATTAAATGGCTCAAACTTTGGAACACTCGAGTTTCCACCTACAAATTTCATAAGATATTAAAAATTGAGCTACCAAATAGTTATGACGTCAGCATGGGTGCATATTATTGATATAAACTTACTTTTAGGATCGGCTGGAATGTATTTAGTCAGGTTAACAGCAGGAATAGGAAGATACCCATGAGTATTAGGCATTACATCCAGGCTTACTTGCTGAGTTGTATCGTTTCCATCCATTGAAACAACCCCTGAAATAATCATGGAAATTAATACTTGTAGGTCAGTCAAGAACTAAAATATAAGACTCAAACTCACCATTGCTCTGGCCACAAATGCTCCACATATTTTTGTCAGCTCGAACTTCGTACATTACTGAGTAATTTTGTGCCTGTTCCTCCTCATTTGTTCTCTTTTTGCTGTCATATTTTGAAATTTTAATAATTAACGTGCACATATTTCCTACTCTGCAGAATTCCGTCCCTTTGTGAGGTTCAACGCGTGATTGCAATTCATACAGCGTCTATAAAGTATCAAAATCATATAAGCCATACACAATACAATGTTTATCATTTTTTAGAAAATAAAAGACGGGAATTGTGTGTACTTTTAATCTTTGAAGACAAATATAGTATTTGTAAAGCTCAGGAGAATGGCTTTCTGTGTGAAACTTAATTAGAAACTCCAATCTTAGAGGATATTCATCTTCCCAATCTAAGAGTCCAATTTCCCACATGTAAGCTGCGCTCTTCCCGCTTCTAACGACCTAATATTTTATAGTTTTGATTAAATTTTATACAAAATATAACTGAAAAACTCATTCGTAAAGTGATCTCTTACTAATGACTGAGAGCGAGGATTTAGCTGCACGAGAGGAATATCCTGAGGTTGAATACTAAGGGAGTGTTCAGAGAGTGTGAATGGTGTACTTGTTAATCCTTGGAGAACGATCTGGACGAATTTACGCTTTCCGACAGAGTGTAACTTATGGCTCGACATAAACGGAGGTAAAAACACAAGACCTAACTTCCGTTCCTCGCCTGTCCACGGGCATTTAGCAGTTATCTGTACAGTGAACAAATAAAATATAAGTCATTAATCACTGTGCTACTATCCACACTTAAAAATGTAAATATATAATAATTACATACCCTGTGCTCGATAGGAGAATTATCTTTCTGAGGTCCAAGTTCAGCTTTTACTCTTAGGGTCACTGATGCTTTGTTGAACGACTCTGTTGGAGGTAGAGGAATAGACAATTCTGACGCAAAATCAGTACTGTCAGAATTTAGTTTAAGCTGAAGACCCATTGACGCCCGTACGGGTAAAATCATACCCTACATATATAAATTTTATTATGATTGGTATAAGATTTAATAAATCAGTTCTTAAAATATTAATCAGACAATGAGATAAAAAGCTAACCTCGCCAATATAATAGCTGCCTGTGTCCAATGTAATCGTTAAAATCTGCTCAATACCAGCAATTAATTGTGTCTCTGATTCAAGTAGAATGTTTGAGGGTACTTTGTCGACGCTGAATTTATAGCGGCAGCCCATTCGAGGTCCGAGTAGCTCGAATTGCTTTACTCCGATGGATACTTGACACAGCCTATAGATTCCAGGGTTGCTTACTTTTGCACTTAATTCTATCTTACTAGCACCAGAATTTATTATAATATCAACAGCTTTGGCCGCTTCACTAAAATCAGTCTTTGATACTTGCAAATCTCCACCTTTTACTTGACTGTCTTTTCGTCTGTATTAAATAAATTACATAAATTATAATTATGCACCATAAGCATTCGATTCATGCAAATATTTGCAATCACCTCAGGGACTGGTGGGTATCATGGCACATAAGTTTACCCCCTTGAACGCTTGTTTTCTCTTTTGATGTTACCTCTAGCTGTTGACTGAAATCAAGTTTTAGTACTGCTGGATTGGTTTCTAACAGCGCTAAGGCGATGTCCTCGTCTTCACAGGTTAGTATGGGTGTTGTGGCACTTTCTTTTCTTACAACTCTTTCTTTAGTTGACTTGCCACTGTCTGACAAATTATCCCCCGATCCTCTGCTTCCTTGCTTCCGGCTGCTTTTGATTGAAGAAGAACTGGAACTTTTACTGTTTGTCATGTAAAATGCTCCCGATGTTGAAAATCCCATTACTGTGGGCACATGGTCGCAAGGTAGAATTGACATCTGCACTAAACTTGCTAGGACGGGCCGAGGTAGATTAGAAGTAAAGTCCAGTTTAACTTGTACATCACAATGCTCTCGATTAATCTTCCCAGATGTTTCAACGGTGACATTATTCAATACAAAGGTCTCTTCAGTGGGGGACATAATGAAACGATCTTTACTTTCCAGTTGACTAATACAGGTCATCATTTCATCGAAAAAGTGATTTCTTTTTGCATCATCCAAATTTTTTGAGCAAGCTAGTTGTGCGCAAGTTCTTATGTATCTATCAGTGTCTTCTGTTGCTTGAAAGCACTGAGCAAGCTTTAGGAGGACATCAAGGGCCAAAGTACCCCACCGGTCTGTTTTGTAAGTTTTAAGTGCTTCAACTAGAAACACAGATGCCTTGATCCATTCTTCTGCTTCCATATAGTACGATGCGAGACTTAGTCCAACTTTCCGAGCTGATCGAAGCCTGCCAATGTGTTTGTAAGTCCCCATTGCTAACTCGCACAATTCCTAACAATTCGAATTTAAAAGAATAAATATTTGTAAATAAAATCAATTAAAATGGCGAATTAAAAACCGAATTAAAGAATGTTTTGAATTGGTTGCACATACCAAGTAATGATGTTGAAACTTTTCTTTAGAAGATAAAGCTTCTTTCAATCGCTCAATCGGACTTTCTAAATCAGCGGACGCGCAAATTCGTTCTTCCTTATCTAAATTATCACTACCATTCAGTTTGTTTCCATTTGTATGGACAATAACTGAGTCTGAATCGCTGGAGTCAAACGATGTCAGTCCAGCTGCGAGAGTGATTACTTTATGTAAATGATCACTTTTTAACTGACTTTTTGGGCACAATCCACAAAGTTTTCCTAAGTCGTACAACTAAAATCCATATCAATGTATTAGTATTCTTTCACAATAGTATAGTAGTTTATACATGTAATTTACTAATTTACCTTTTCTCGAGCGTAGTCCCACAAACTGGCAGTATGAACTGAAAAGTCTTGAATTCCTAACATTGTATGATTAGCAGCATTTTGTTTCAGAAGATTCTTGTTATTTTTCTGTTTGATATTAGCTATGCCATCTGCTTCAGCATTTTTGTTATCACCCACGGTCAGGGGATCCGCACCAGAATTCGACGAAGATGAATTTTCTAAAGTTTCTTGTGTTTTCGTGTGTCCACAAATAGTAGACAAAATCTCTAAGCAAGATACAAAAACCCAAGACGACACTGATCCTTCTTCACTGAATGCAACATCAAGAATGGCTAGTTCGTTGATACAATTATGGAGGAAAGCGAGGGATCTTCCAGCTAGTTCATTAATTCTTCTTTGCTTCATTAAAAGTAGTGCTTGCCTCGCAAAAAGATAATTTCTAAAGTTGAGCAGCGACACAGACGAATTTTTCACAGTCTCTCTAATTTTGGATAAAACTACCGAACAAGGATGCGGGGATGTTGACGACAGGCATAACGCTGGCCACCTATCCCCATACCTTTGGAATGAAAGCAGCCATTGAGGTGTATCTGGAAAGCAACTCACAAATTAAAAACAATTCAAGTCCATGGATAAATATAATAGATTTACCAGTTAAATGCGAATTGAGTACAAACTGGGTGAATAATGCATCCAGTTCATCGTATTGAACTAAAGCTTCATCATAAACTTCCAACATTTCTAGCACAAAAGCAAGTTCTTCTTGAAGTAGAAAGTAGTGGCAGAAATTCCATCCGATTTCATTTCTCTTTTCTCTCTGCGCCCGCATATTTTCCTCAAACTTCGTAAGAGTTTTCGAGTAAGAAGCCAAAAGCAATTGCCTTATCCTGTGCAACATAGAATGTAAGGACTCAGCAGACTTAGAATCCAATTTCGAAGGATCTGACAAACAAACACATCTCTCTGTCTGCTTTTGAGCGAAATCATTCTTAATCTTATCCAATACTGAACTCCTCGGAAGTAATTTGTTCGCCTTTTTGTTATCTGCCGGTTCCACTAGGATAATCAACCATTCTTTGACATTACAAGTTTTTATAAGATTAAGCCAACTTTGAATCCCATCTTTAGTCGTTTGCCTATAAATCTCCACGTCCTAAAAAGCCCAAATAAAGTTATATTTCATCCAGTATTACAACCCCAACTTATTATATTAACGCTATTTGACTTCACTCACCGAACAATCAGTCCAATAAGTATGCAACATAGGTTGATCTAACAAAGAGGTTAAAAGCGGACTTTCACTCGCCGTCGCCGTGCACATCGACTCCTCGTCGAAAGGAATGAATCTCGGATGAAGATGAACATGTTTTGTCGACCGACCATACGCCCTTTTCCATTCTACAGCTTCCGATCCAATTCCTTTCTGAAGGGACGGCACCACTCCTTGAAATACTGCGACATCTCCAGAGTCTGTCAACGCCCATAAATAAATATTATCAATCAAACTACTTAACTCCCAAATCTTCCCAGTATTATTAAAATTTTAAATAACTTACATGTTATCAAAGGTTTATTATCCATTCTGCACTTGACGACCCACCTCCTTCTTCTTCATTAATCTTTTATTATTTCACTCTGTACATTTAACTTCACTAAACCTTTAATGCAATCCCCGTTACATCTCTCTCTCTCTAATCAACTAGTAACATTGTTGTTGTTGATTACAAAACTTCTCGGCTATTTAATTAGATTTTGCCCTTGAAATCCCAACGACTTTAATTGAATAAATTTACTTCTGAAAGGCTCTTTACTACATTGATTGTTACAATCATAAACCAAAACAATTAAGGAAATCATGACATATTCTTCTTCTTGTGTGATGTGTCAACTGTTCCCAGTTGTTGTTGTTGTAAAAGAAGACTGACACTATTCTTGTGTATTTGTGTATTGATCTGCCACAATAAAAAACGAGGAGGAGGTGGTGGTCACTTTAATTGAGAGAAGTCGAAGTGCCCAGAGTGGCGAGTCAGGTGCCAACTCTCTGCGCTCTCTTTTGGGGCAAACTGAGATGAGACATGACCAATGTACTTGTATGTGACTTGTATGCAATTAAGATTACACGATTAAATTAATTAATACTACGAATGAATTACGTTGAAAATAGTTTTATTGAAATTATGGAATTGTATATTCATAAAGATCGATCAATTAAGTTCATAATCTACAAGAAGAACAAGTTCTTTCAAGTAATCTCCTTCCCTGACAAGAGCGTTTATAAAAGAACGCATATATATCAGATTAACTCCGACAGAATTACTGTTTTTGGAGATAATCGTCATTACAAGTCAGTTTGGGTAGATTTAAAAGCACGCATTGTAGTTCTGGTAGATTAAGAAGGTAATTGAAGGATAAAAATGAATGAAGTATTAATTGTGGTTTTAGAAGATGAATTAGTAGAAGAGTAGAATTAAAGTTCATTGTTTCTCCGGTCTTCAGGAGAGCTGTTGTCTTCTTCTTGGTCATCTTCTGATTGTTCTTCAGGAACAATTAAATATGTTTGGAGGAACTCTTCGATAGTGTCAGTGTCCCATTTAGTAATTGACAAGGTCTCTGCTACTGTTCCGTCTGCTTCGAGCAGCTTAATCTGTGGCATTTGACCTCCCATGTACTTAACGGAGAAATTTGGGAACTTTCCCGGTCGGTCGCTTTTTACAAAAGCTGTAGAATGAATTAAAATAATTTATTATTATTCAGATGTTCTCAAGTGTTAATAGTTGAAATGACAATAACTAATATTTGAAATTGTGGACAATACCTTGGACCTGCGGAAAGCTGCCCAGTTTTCACCCGCAGACCTCGAGTCTTGCTTGTGCGTATTTTTTAACAGTATTATTCGAATCACCACCACCCCGTCGCCATCCGATTGGCAGCAACTTTTGCAATTATCTCTGTAACAAGACAATCAATTGTATTATTACTACTAATCTGTTGCTTAATCTGTTAATTTACTACAGACATTTACATAACTCCAATTCAACCACAACCAACCTGAGCAAAGCAAGATCAAACTTCTCTAGAAGATTGCACGACGAGCATAGCAAATTATTCCGGTTAAATCCCATTTGTAGACATTCTTCTGCTGTTAATTCACTTCTCACGTAGTTTACCTGCAAAACACGCAATTAAATATTACAATACACCTTAATGAACATATTTACGATCAATCCCTACTATAACCATTATATATTTTGGATTCAAAATTTTTAAAAATCCCATTTACCATAAGGTAAAGCACGGAGAGGGAGAGGAAAATGGAAGTACTAAGACCTTCCATATTTCCTCAATTAATTTCGAATTCGAAGGTGTAGAAAAATAGATTTCAAAAATGAATCAAGCAGCTTCAACAAACTCTGAACTGAAGTGTAAAAACAGAGTAGTGGTGGGACTCCCGGTACGACGATGGAGTGGAGTGAACTGGTTGGCTTATTCGGCCTGTGTGAAATGTAAAATGACGTGGCTCAAAATAGGTTTGAGATTTCTGTTCAGGCCTTCACGCGATTATAATGATAGTGTGTGTGTCTCAACTCGCCTCTTTCATTGTCCCTTCTTCTGATCTTTATTATTACGATTGTGAATTGCATAACTTTAATAAATATTATATTCACATTGTTACGCGTTGAAAGATGATAATAGTAACTATATAGTTCAATAAAAGCCTTTTCATTGTGCTCTGGAATGCAATGCAAGTCTGCAAGCAATTGTTCGGAACGGGACTAGAGTTAAATGATTATGAGATTGAGGAGACGAGCTCCATATGACTTGAATTATTGAAGCAAGTAGAAAATTCCAATCGCTTACTTGGACTTGGACTTCGAGAAAAGTGTCGCAGAATTCGATAAGCTCATTGACAGTCCACTTGGTCACAGAGAAATCTTGTTCAATAGAACCATCATAGTTTACAAGGTAGAGAATGGGGAACAATGTTTCTTCATTTTTTTTCAATTTCAGCGTCCCTGATGATAAGTACTTTTGTCCTTGGGTGCTCCTGAGGAAATCTAATGAAGACATGATGAAACCCACAATTATTATACATATTGCACGGATACACAATCACCTAATCGGGAACACGAACCTGAAATAACGTGAAATATATTTTCATCGCTTAATTCAAGAACGACTTCAGGGTACTTTTTGATCTCATGAGTAGCGTGGTCAGCAAGACCATGAATATTTCTGCAACATTTGAAGCAATTGTACCTACATAATCAAAAATACAAATACAAATAGATTTATGTGAATGCTACGATACAGATCATGTGGTGTAGTTAAGCAAAACCTTAGCTGGAACAAAAGATAATCATCCATTAAATGGCAAGACGAACATTGTAAGGCGTTCGGGTCGAATCCAAGCTCGAGACATTCGGATAAAGAATAACTTTCACTGGAGACTGTGAAGATACAGTCCGGAACTCCGATCTAATTACAATCAAAAACTGAATTCAAACCTTGAATACTATGAATACTATCGAACACCTTAAGGTGTATCATGTATGTAATGCTTCTCGAACCGATAGAAGAATGAAGAAAACAGTATTGATGAAACTAAAATACGCTGGTACAAATCTACAATTAAAACTCATTTGCACAAAGACACTTAATGTAATATTACAACTGCGTATGTCAACTCGAAGTCGAAAACTTATCGATCAGATGTTAAAATCACACTGCAAACTGAGTTTGGCAGGCTTCCATCATTCCAGTTCTAACGAAGGTTATGAATACGGAATATAACGATTCTTCT
>Ga0194135_10002961_pt1 | contig 10363 bp, 9 predicted proteins | sample LitLau_LLRF_2013_FD_134024 | JGI IMG/M metagenome (GOLD analysis project Ga0194135, IMG submission 134024) | Freshwater sediment microbial communities in response to fracking from North America - Little Laurel Run_MetaG_LLRF_2013 (version 2) | ecosystem: Environmental > Aquatic > Freshwater >... | reverse complement strand
GTACATCACCTATAAATTCTATTCATCTAATTTATAAATGTAAGCTGCCTCTCCCTTTTCTCATTCGGTTGTTTGTGTGTTTGTTTTACGATTTAACTTTACCGAGTAGCCAAAAGTGTCATTTGTCATTTGCCAAGTACCGCCACCGTGGGAATTGCCTCATCATATTCCTTGGTCTCATAAAATGAATGCATATCAGTCACCGCAATTTCTTCATAATCGGGCCGGGTCACATGAATTGAATGACCTTTTGAGCTTCCAATCTTACAGACGTAAAAATTAAACGAAACCTTAATTTTCTTTCTCCTCATTCAGAAGGAAATGACGCCGACGTAGGTTAGTGGTTGGGGTAAAATGAAACTTTTACGTTTGTACCAAGAGATAAAACTTTTTGAAGTTCAAAGTTTACAAAATTACAGAAAGATAATTAAGGGAAAATGGTTTTCAATTGTTAATTACACTAGTGTTGTTGAACACCACTGAGACACAGTGAATGTGATTGATTTCGATGAGAACATGTAATTGATTACGATGCATTTAATAATGGAACATGATTACTATACTTTTACTTCCGCAAAGCTTCCTCCGTAAGTTGGAAAACACTGACAACTCTCAAACTTAATTCACTGAACTTTGCAGGAAATTGACAATTGCAACTTATACAGCTTCCTTTTCTGTTCCATTAATCAACGTAAACTTGGAGGCGTCTGTTCGAAACAGGTACAAAACAACCCAACCACAAATTATTAGCATTTATCACACATAAGCCTGGCTCCAGTACAAAACAATACCAACCTCAACGTCAAATTCCAAATCTCAATCAAGGTAGGTTGGTCATCGATTCTTCCTTCTACCCTAAAGTCAAAGTATTAAGTGATTAAGGGCCAGCTATACCCGTGTTGCTGTTGCCCAACGGGGGAGGGGAGTATCGTATCGCAGCAGTCTCCCACCTGCCACCTGCGGGGAGCGGCATCCGACCATTTTCTGACTGAGTTGAGAAGTTTAATATCAATCCTTTGGGATTCATCAGTGCTGTCAGCACATTCAAAATCACGGTTAGAGTACTTGTTATTATCAACGACATTTGCTACTTGGGATTTTACTTGACGTCCAATATGTCTTTTGTTAATTCTGCGAAAACAGAATCTTCGTCGGTTGTCGGTCAGAAAATGGTAGGATGCCGCTCGCTCGCCGAGTTGGGTTAACAGATGGGAGACTGCGGTACTCCTCTCCCCCGCTAGGGCTACAGCAACACTGGTATATGTCAACCTTAAAGTTGACACCACGAACACAGTGACATTGTCTCGTTTGACTTTTGCTTGGCTCGTTAGGCTTTAAAAAGGGAATCCACTATCCATTCCCTATCCAGAGGACGGAAACGGATGGATGAGGTTGATATTCATGGAGCAATGAGAGATTTACCTTTGAGATCCTCATATTATTATTGTAACGAGGGAGGTAGGGAAGAAGATCATGCTAAAGATTAATTAGGAACAGATTTTTATGAATAATAGTTAGGTTCTGTTCTGTTGAGGAATAAGGTTTTGAAAATCAAGATCCCATATTCATTTTAATCAAATGAATCATTGTCCAGCTTTTTGTTTCTTCTTGAAAGTAAATGAATATTATATTCCTTCTGGAGGAAGTGTTTCTGACGAAACGAAACAAAATCGAAAAAGAAAACGAAGCAAAAAATCAGCATCATATCAGTTGAGGAAATCGGACTAATTTAAAATTAGAACTGTACAGACAATTTTTTAAATGAGTATAAAATCGGTTATACGCAACTTTTAGTAGTAGTAGTAGAACGGAACGCATAAATGCAAGATTAGTAATGACTATATTAGTCTTGTTTAAGTTACTTTTATTTACTTTACGTGAGTAGATTCACACTTAATATAATTTGAAATGAACCATTTCAACTTTGGATAATGCCTGCTTGGGCTTTTGCTAAATCTCCACCGCAAAATCTTAACTCAAATTGATTAACCTCTAATCAGTGTCAAAAGTTAACCAGTAAGCTATGTGTGTGTCATTCCAATTTTGTGAGAGCAAAAATCATTTTCCCCTTCCTTTCCTCGCGGTTAATTAGTAGGGGGTCCTTCCTGCTTCCATAGTGTGTCAAATTCTAATCTTCCTGAATCTCCTATGCCACATACGGGACCCCATTTTCGAAAACAAGCAGAAAACTCTGACGATAACCTAATTAACTGCAAATTGAATTTGTACAGTTTGGCATCAAAAGTTTTTAATTGGGTTCATGTTTAGAATAGACAGGAGGTTATAGTGTTTCGTTTGTTGGAACTTTTATTGATGCTTGGTTTGCGCAAGTGGAGGACTTGAGTTCATTGAGGTGAGTGAAAATTTGATTCCCAATCCCAATCAAGTCGTCGTTCCCTTTTAATTGCTGTTTACAAAAGTTTTTTGTTTTGTGTGCTTGATGAGTGTGGGCGTGGGAACTGAGGATTGGTATGGGATGTGAAGGGTTGCTCATTGTATTGCTCCACTGTATTTTTATTGTAATTTCAATGACGCACGCGATGTGGTGCTTTTCCTTTAACACGCTTCTATCAAAATCCAATTTTATATTAAGTAAGTCTCTGTTTCATTAGGAATTTACAATTCAATGGTAGAAGAGTATTAAGTCCAAGGATTATGTAAATCCTCCTTGTTTTCTCACAACGTCTGTCTGCACGCGACGTGTTGCCAATATCGAAGTTTAGTAAAAGCTTCCTTATAATTCTCCTCCAAGAGCGCCTCATTGATTTTATTTCTTTACTCCTCAATTCCTAATTTATTCATTCAGTTTCCAAGAATCCAGCGAAGCTCCGATTCTATTCTCATCAGTCTGAAGCATTCAACGCTGTTGTGGTCTGTGATTCCAATTTTTAAACGGGAGCGTCTTTTCTAACTGTGAGTGTGTGTGTGTAGTGGCGTCGACGATAAATTCCCAACAAGCCATTTAACGACTTGAAAATGGTAAAGTTTACATGTAGAAAACATTAAATAAATACAGCAGGCCATAAATCCTTTTGCAAAATCCAAGCGAGGCCGTGCGAGAACTTTTGGGATTGTGGGATGTGGCTTTCTTTCCATTCCTTGATACCCATAAATTAGAACTCAACAATTAATATATTCTCTTTCTGTTTATTCACAGGTGAGGAGAATCTAAGAATAGTCGTCAGGGACAGGACAGGAATCAATTGGAGCTGTCTGTGTCTAATATCATATTGAAAACCCAAAGTCCATCCTCCATCTGTTTGCTCCGATGAAGTCCGTAGCAAGATTCAATTCAAAAACAATATTGACAAGATCAAGGTCTCTTATCCAGAAGGAGAACGGAGAAGATGCAGTTTTCTCATCGAATTGGTGCCATTATAATCAGCATATTCCTACTATTTGTTATTCATTGCCTATTTCAAAGCACCTCCTCAGAAGGTTTGAACACTTTTTTCTTATCCTTCCCGCTTTTTGTTTCCAATTATTTTGACGAATGTCAATGACCAAGGACCTGGAACTGAATATTTCATTCTTATCGATTTTTAAAACGTCCATTAACGGATGTGGACGAATGCGCGTTGGGAAGGATTTATTAATTAGCGGGGACGCAGAGCCATATTTTTATCAACCTTTTCTTTCTGTTCCATTTGTGTTTTTTAGATGAAGAGAATCCGGAGGAGAGAATTCTTGGATTATTAGCAAACTTGGAGACGCAGATATCCGAGTATGAAGCCATCGTGCAGTCCTACCGGGCTGAGTTGATAGCGACCAAAGATGATCCCTCGACTCGTTATTCTAATCAAAATGGAAACAGTAGTCAAAGGTCTCAAGAAGGGAATCTTACGTTTTCTAGTCTCGTCACATCTAATCGCCTCAAAACCATCAACATATATCAGAGTTTACCGCATTTAATGGAAAATGAGGATTCACTCGTCCCAGCTCTTGCCATTGGGAAAGATCGGGTTGGAGGTGAGTCTCAATTCTGCATTCCAGTTATGCTGTGAATCCTCTCCATGCTTTTTTTCTTCTTCTTCAATTCACAGTGTCTATCGTCATGGGTATTCCAACGGTGAAGCGTCCTACACAAAGTTACCTACTCACAACTCTACAAAGTTTATTAAGTGGAATGCGTCCTTCTGAGAAGAATGATTCCTTGATAATTGTCTTTATCGCTGAGTCGGATATTTCCTTTGTCCAAAAGACAGTCAACATTATTAGCAAACAGTAAGTTTAGTTGTAATATTGGCCAAAACCATTTTGATTTTTGGGCTTATTATTTATTCGGAATAATTTCTTCTTGTAGATTTAAAGCAGATATGGACCATGGGCTCTTAGAGATAGTCTCACCTTCGCCCAATTTTTATCCCGATTTAAAGTCAATCAAAGGGAGTCTTGGTTAGGAAATTTTATATGATTTCTATATTATATATTACAATAGTTAATATATACTATTTCTATTAGGAGATACGGATGAGAGAACAAGATGGCGGACAAAGCAAAACTTGGATTACGCTTATATGATGCTGTACGCTCAACACCGCGGGACCTACTACGTCCAATTGGAGGACGACGTTCTCGGGAAGAAGGGAGTAATAAGGGCTATGAAAACATTTGCCCTACAGAAAACAAGAGAGAAGGAAGACTGGTTTATGCTGGATTTTTGTCAGTTGGGTTTTATAGGTAATAATAATTTAAGGTTTCATAAAAATTCATTTTGGATTTATATCATTTTCTTTTTAAAACTCAACAAATGCTTTTCTGGGAAACAGGGAAACTCTTCCGGAGTTCCGATTTATGGAGGCTAGCAGAATTTTTCTTACTCTTTTATAAAGACAAGCCTGGAGACTGGCTCCTGTCGCACTTCTTCAGTGTAAAGTATTGCAAACTGGACCAAAATCATGTAAGTCTGGTGGACGTTGAGGGGATGAGTTTGTGTCTAGAATAACAAATTCATTGATTGTTTTTTTTATTTAGAAAAAATGCTTGAATGAATTGAAGAAGCATTGGATACACTATAAACCGTCCCTTTTCCAGCATATCGGAATGGTATCTTCTCTTAACGGCAAAGTGCAGAAATTAAAGGTACACAATCTCGATTGCCCTTTGCCCGCAGCTGTACTTAACACATATTTTTAAAATTCTATAAACCGCCCATGAGAATAGAAATCTGGTTGTTAATACTCTCTTTCGCCATTTCAGGATCGCCAATATGGAAAACTTGAGCTTTTCACACCGCACAATAATCCGACTGCCAAAGTAGAAAGCAGTATTAACCACTATGGGAAATTTTCTTTAGTTAAAGCCTATGAAGGGAAGAATTACTTTTGGGGTTTGTCACCAAAAGCAGGGGACATGATCCAATTCTTCTACAATCCACCCATTCAGATTACAAGGTGTGTTAAATTGGGAATTAGAAATTAGCTAATTTACTTTAATTGATTTTATTTTTCGGTGTGGCTCTCCAGGTATCGCGTAGTGAGTGGGAATGCAGAACATCCCTCAGATAAACTCTACAATTGTACCCTGGAAGTAATGCCAGCAACTGTTCCCATTCCGAGGCAAAAAGCTGCACCTGTTGGGAAGTTTGTGGAATTGGGTAAACTTTTGCAAATAAATAATTTCTTTGGATTAAGTTAATTTACTAAGTAGAAACCTTAGTCGCAATTGAAATGTTAAATCTTCTTTGCAGACGAGTTTGACGAATTAGGGACTCTTGAAGGCACCGTGCCTAAAAATCTCAACCCTGTTTACTCTCTTAGATTTTCCCTCAAAAGTTCAAGCGAGAATTGGATAATTATTAGCGAGGTGTGTCCAAATTTTGTCCTTTTTTTTTAGAAACTTGATGATATGGATGCTTAGAGGGACTAATTTGGAATCATAAATGATTTCAGATCCACATTGAAACTGACCCGGATTTTGAATGAGGAGTCTTTTAAGGAGCGGAGTGTGTTCCCAACCAATGGGAGTAGGATTCCTGCAAGTATTAACAAATGAACGTATCAAACCATAGAATCTCCTCTTATTCTTACCGTCACTGTAATTCACTGAACTCATTTGATTAATGGGAGTAACCGAAGACGCATCTTCCGCATTTTAGATTAACGCTATGCACTTTGAACCTGCTTAAGGTTTTGTGCTTAACTTTGACTGTACCAGTTACGTGAATTTAATTTAATTTAGTTGTAGTAATCTGACTCGAACAAATTGATGAAGTTATTGTGATATCGGAATAAAATATTATGAGCCGATAATAATCCAAAATCCCCGTTCGACATTCTAACCATTATCTTATCACAAAAAATCGCAAATGTAGCTGAAAACTCCCCGGTTGTTTGTTTCCAGAATCCAGAATGAAAATGAGTATTTTGGTTTGCATTTATAAATGATCGTGTTGGCGTTATAAAATCAAGTCGTAGGTGGACGCAACTTAGAAATTAAAATCGTAAATCAAGTCCTCTAGCTCGATACCCATAGGACACGGAGAGGGAAAATAGAATGTTGTTTTACTGAAAGATTTTACTGGAGACCTAAAACTATGGATTCTGATTTTTACATGCTAAAGGTTCTCCTACACATCATGACTACCTGACTGGAAGGAAGTTTTTGTAAATAGGATTCCTCGGAAGTCTACACTGATGGTATTTTAAATAATTTAATTTATTGTTAGTTAAACACGGCCGTAGCCTTCATTACTTTCCAAGTTCATAAATAAGGATAATTAGTTTACTATTACTCAGAGTTTTATTAGCTTTATTGTTTAGGATTATTTTGTTCTTTAGGCATCGGACTCTTTGAGAGATTCAAGTTTTGCCAAGTTATGAAGTTCCAATTCTTCCGGTGTCACTGGGCTTTGACTCTCTCCACTTTCCCCGCGGAGGAAGCGAGACTCACGGTCTTCTATGTCCAAACTGGTTTTACTTGGTGGAGCTTCCGGTGCCTGGGAGGTGCTCAGTGGGGCCTCCTTCTCATCACTGACAACTCCATCTACTGACGGGGGTGGGGAGACTTCGGAACCGGCTTCTCGATAAACATTTTCAGGCACACTGCTACTACTTTCCCCCATTTGAGAGAAATCTGCAAACCCTTCCTCCACGTGCTCCTCAATTACGACCGGAATGTCAACTGGAACAATGACTGGGGGAACGACTTTGGAAGGCTGTGGAACCTCTTCATCCAACAAGTCTTCCTCCGTTTCCTCTATTATGGCATCTCCGCCTGGGAACGCTTTGTGCTCTTCGCTCATTGGTGTGGCGGCTGTGATGACGATCTGTGTCACTTCCAATCCACTATCGTCGGTAGAACTTTCGTCTCCCTGTAAAAGTCCAAATGGAATTGTGTAAAATTAAATTAAAGCCTAGTTAGAAGCAGACGAGACTCGACGCCCACCTTATTCGGTTCTTCCTCCTCCCCGTCTGGTTCCGTTACTGTGATTTCTACTTCGATATCTAAACCAAGAGGTTCGAACAATTTCCAAGTTAAACATATTAATTCCTCTTACGAACTCATCCACTCAAGTTCAACTCACCTGGAATTTCAGTGACGAGGATTATGGTTTCATTCTGTGCATTCTGTTCGTCGAACTGCGTCTGATACTTTTGTTGCTGATCACTGTTCAGCTCCATTTCAAAATTGGACTTCTCAGTGGCATGAGATTCTGATTCTAAAATTATTTTTAAATTTTGACTTTTTTGTCAAATAATAACTAGCATGAATGAATTGGTGGGTACATTACTAGGGATATTGCTACTGCCACCCCCTTCCACTTCTTTCGGTTGCGCATGCTCGATTTCTGGAGTTGGCTCTGTCACTACCACTGTTTCAACAGGCAAGAGACCATCCGGGATTTCTGGCGGAGTATAAGCTGGTGGGTTCATGCCAGATTCAGACAGTTCCTCCTCCTCAGCTTCCATTGGCTACAACAAACATGGTTAGCTTGAGCTTGATTTCCAATAAACCACTGAAGCGGAAGACGGAAGTTAGAACTTACCTCCGGGGTCAGTGGTTCGCCGTCCCAGTGACATTCGTCACAGACTATGGATGGGAACAGACCCCGTTGTCCATCATATTCTCCTTCCCACCAACCATCTTCTTCGTCATGGGGTGTCTGAAGAAGATAGAAATCAATTAATGGAGCGCATCCTTTCTATTTTCTTCAACTTACAAATCTCGTTATGCGAATTATTTGGCCCTCGTAAAAGGACAATTCTTCGGGAGCTGTGGCCTCGTAGTCGTACAAGGCACGGCAAAAGTTCCCTTCTAAAAACCATACAAGTATGAATAAATTCATATCCAACCGTACAAAAATTCCTTCACTATAATCTGCAGACTGAAAATACCTTCACCGCGACACTCATTGATGAAAGGTGTGGTTAAGCCGGAAGAAACGGTAGTTGGTGCAGTAGGGATTGGAATTTCTTCTGGAAGATTCTCATTGTCAAACTCTTCTGTCTCGGCTCCTTCTGGGTACCCATTGCTGATTCCATTGGTTTGTCCCACATCTTCCATCATTGTCTCCTCGTCTTGATCCGTGGCATGGCTCGTGTCCTGGACATGATAGTCAACAGATGAGAAGGAGATTTGGGGTTGGAGGGGAAACCCAGCGACAGCCGGGACCCCTTCCACTTCCACATAATTCTGGGGCACATATCCTTCTTCCCCTTTGTAATTCCTAGCCCGGACCCAACCATCCCCATCCCCTTCCCCAAGCAAGTCCAAATGCTCATTCTCCAGGATCGTCAATTCATCGGGATTCTGAGCCTGAAAGTTAGAAGCCCATTAAAAAAATCCCATTCGCTTCATTGGTTCCTGTAAATAAGTACAGTGTAAGAATAGAGAGCGACACATCGGACGACGCCAGGCTCAGTTCCAGTGTCATGTGGCCAGGAATCACGGTGACCAGTCTGGGAAATGTCCGCTGATGGACTCCGTGGTGGCTCCTCAATGACAACTTCACTCTCATCTCCCCAATCGACTTTCGTTGGATCATCCCAAGTCGTCGGTGCTCCTCGTTGCCTCGCTTCTTCGACACGGGCTGAAAATTTATTTAAAAAAAAAAAAGCTGTCAGGTATTCCAGAAAAACGAAAACGATTTATTGACAAAATACAAAACTTACCATCGATGCTGACTTCGGTTGGTTCAGGAGATTCCGCTACTTCGGCCACTTTTACTTTCTCAAATGGTGTTTCCTGTGAGTCGCTGTCATAATACGTCTCTACGCGATTCTGCTTTTCCTAAACAGTCAAATAAACAGTTGGAGATTCTGTCTGGAGTGTCTGTTCAAGATAAGAAATTCTACAGCAGCAGGCTCGGGATGAGGATACGCCCCTCCCCTTTATATGCCTCCAAACGTATTTCCATATCGACTTCCTGAGAGCAAAGCTTAAATGGAACGCGTCCGTCCTACTGTTCTCAAACTGAGAGTCCTGGAGAACTCCCCGCCCCTCTCCTTCCTATTCTCATGAATTTCAATCAGATTTGTCTCTAGGTGGACGTGCCAAGGTGATCTTGAGAAAGAACTTTGATTTTGGGCGGAAGCTTTTAATATTAAATTGAATTCAAAACTAATGGGAGTCCATTAGGGGGTAGGCGTCAGAGTGCAAACAAAATTTTTTTCATATTTTGGCATAAAAACTTGCTCCCGTTCGTGACTCTTTAAATTTGAAGTACGGAGTTGAAGAATGGAAAATTCTTAGGAGAGAGGGGAGTGAATAATTAAAACGAAAGTGAAGAAAATTCCAAGTTTTCTAGATGGAATATGAAATTAAAATCACAAGGCTTACAGGAATTGTTTCCACCTTGCTGAGGGATGTTGAGCTTCCCGACCGTTGGATTTCCAACGTGGCAGAAAGAGCCTCAATGTCCTTCATAAATTCATCCACATTAATCCCAGCATCTCGGAAACAGAGGATGACGCTCTCCGCTTTCAACTTCTCCGTATCCGCCCGTCGGATATTCTCTTTGAGTTCATCGAGTTTAATATCAATGTCGGGCCCATTCGGGTCATCAGGATCACTCTGGAGCAACAATCAACAAAAATAATTTCTAGATAATGACTTCTTCCAAGTTGGGAATAAGTGCGGGTCAAACCTTGTGCCCAGCTTCCTTCAACTCTTGATACATTCGAACCTTCCGTTGGTTATCTCGGATTGACTTTACATGCTTCCCAATCTTATTACCCCAATTCTTGGCTTCCATTGTAAGAGTAGCAGCTGAGGCATGTTCAGTGGTAATTTTCCGACAGTTGTCACCATCACAGGGCTCAAAGGGGTAGGAAATATTCTGCTTCAAGACGGGATAATACTGAACACAGCATGCGACATTGTAATCTCGGGAAAGCTACAATTCCACAAAAAAATATGAAGT
>Ga0194135_10002960_pt1 | contig 10363 bp, 3 predicted proteins | sample LitLau_LLRF_2013_FD_134024 | JGI IMG/M metagenome (GOLD analysis project Ga0194135, IMG submission 134024) | Freshwater sediment microbial communities in response to fracking from North America - Little Laurel Run_MetaG_LLRF_2013 (version 2) | ecosystem: Environmental > Aquatic > Freshwater >... | reverse complement strand
TTGAACGGGGGGTGGTTTTGGGATCTAGGACACCCATCCGGAGAAACTGTGGTGAAATTTTTCCGAAATTCGAAAGTCGAGACAAAATGAATACGTAGATTTTTCTTCGAAATCTACCTAAAAATTACGGGTATGAACAAAAATGAATGTATGCACGTGGAGCTAGAGCCCAAACCGTTCGCTTGATTTCAATAAAATTTGGGAGGTAGGTTTCGTGTCACTACAATCACTATGTCTCTGACGCCGAATTTAAAATGGATACGATAACAGGGCCGGAGCTAGGGATTTAAAAATATCTTTTTTGGGGAAATACACAGGGAGTTTTCTGACTAAATGGTCGATATAGCTGATAACATTATCTATGATTTTTTTTTAATTTAATTTGTGGGCGGGGGTCTATACGAGACCGTAATACCCAAAAGTTTACAAAATGTACCTATTACAAGTGTATGAAAAAGATAGAAATGATAATGGTTTTGTTGTTATATAGCGCCGCTTTTGCATATTGGGCTACGTGCTGGATGATGTTTAAATTTTCCGAGTTGAATCGGGTGTTTCTTCTTCTTCTGAATTACGTAACCTCGTATTCACTATCGCTGCAACAAGCCGTTTCGGGGCATTCTGCGATAGGTTATTTTGACGCACAGGGCACCACTGAAATGGACCGAAGGACTTCAGTACTGTCAGTAATGATTTCAACAGGCGTTTGCATTTCTTCTAACGGGAGGGGCTCATGGTGACGTTGTCTCACAATGCGTTTTTCCTTATCTATGATTTATATCGTTATATATTTACCGGGCCCGGAGCTAGAAATTATAAATGGCTTCTTATGGAAAATGCACAGGGAGTTTACCTTTTAAATTTGTTTTCTGACTAAATGGTCGAAAAATAATTGAAAATGGCTTCTGATGGGAAATTACATGAGCGCGTAACAATGAGTGAAACTGCTACATTCTTTTGACGGACAGTTTATTTTTGAAGGGGGCCTAACAGTTTTTTCTTTGACCCGAGAAGTGAATGACAATGTCGGTTGCCCTCTCGATGCTAAATGTTTTGCAGGCCACTAAAGATTTTGAAAATTCATAAAGAATAGGGCTATACCGGACTGTTTGTCACCTAGACTCTAGACCTGGGGCCGGTCCCTCGAAGTTTTGACACTTTGTGACATAGACGAAAAATGGAAGGAAACGGTACAAAACAGTGGATAAAATGGTTCTTCATGGAGTCATGGTTTTTGGTTAAAAAATGCGGGACATTGTTTTTGTCACCAAGAAATCGTGCATGACAAAGGAAACTTTGTGTCACACAATTTTAAGAGACATAATATGTCTTTTGTTTTGTCACGTCAACACCCTTTTGTCGCAAAATGCGACAAGACCGACAGAGACGAGCCCCTGATGTCTTGCAGCTTGCTTATACGAACAACAGTTGGCCGTTACTGGCGTCTGGCCTCATCACAGCACCCTGGTCAATACTAGGGAAGTTATTCTACGTATGCCATGTGTATCAAACCCGTTGCACGAAATTCGCATGTCTTTCAGCTGAAAACCGCGGCTCCGCTTTTAAGACTTTACAGATTAGAGGAGCAATAAAAATGAATATAGATGGCAAGACAAGCCGCAGACAAAATATTTTTGACGGATTAATTACTAGTTGGAGGGACACCTACACCTGATCTATAGTCGGGTCTGCTCGTCCAGACAGAAAATAATTGACCCTCTTATTGTCTAAAGAAAACATGAAGCGGCCGCCCCTAAACCCCAACTATATACCCAAATACGGCTAAAACAAAGGCTGCGCCACCAAACATTATTTAATAGACATATATTATTAATATGCAGTTATCAGCACGCATCCCGAAAAAAAATATCATTGTGTGCTACAAAAAAGAAACTCGAATTGCATATTTAACATCTGGATATTTTTTAAATGGTAACTAATAAAATTATTTTACAAATTGGGGTATTCAAAAAAAATTATAATGATTGACTTAGCTTTTTTTAAATGGTCAGGTGAACCTCAAAATAACCATACCTTTGCCTTAAACCTTTTGGACGTAGTAAATAATATGTATGTTATGTTATGCTCGATATACGAGTAGCTTTGTTGAAGGACAATAATTTATACCTAGTCCTTACGGAAACCCCCGCAATAATTTAACTAGATTTGGAAATGCTAAATATAAAATTATCATTTTTACATAACAATCTAATATCAGTGAAACCTCAATAAATAGGTTATTAAAATATTGATTATTTAAATAATTGTTTTGTTTAAAAAAAAATAGATTTTTTATCACGGAATTTTCACAAGAAAAGATAAGTTAAAGACACCCAGCGGCAATAGGGACATAAGTCCACAGTTTTATTGAATAATTTTGAAGATTATTATATCTATCCTATCTATTTATTTATTTATTTAATGTTTATTACATGCATGGGAAAACCCGAAAACCTTTTTTAGCGACATAGGCATTTATATACGTAGGTAGGTATTGATTACAGAGATTACATCATGTTTTGTTTTCAGTGTCCAATTTTGGGCCACAAACAAAGGCTCAATCTTACGATTATTAACCAAGAGAAAAGTGGAAATGAGTAAATAAGTGTTTATGTACAAGTAACATGGATATGGCCATTGGTTGTTCGAGTGTAGCTCCGCCCCGAATGAGACTACAATTCTACCATTTTCACGAGCAATCGACTACACAACATTCTATAAGCCACAACACTACAATCATTATTATAATATTGTCTGATTTTATAGCAGTCCGCACTCCGCAGGAAAGACATTTTCAAAAGAGGGGTGCTTGTGCTTGGCTAGTCTTTAGACTAATTGAAACCAAATTGTGACGCTTTAGGCAACGGTTATAACTTTCCCGTCTCCTCTTTGATGAATCACCCGCCGAAATAATAATTTTGTATCTACGTTCAAAATAAACAACAACAAAGAAATTTTAAGTCACTGAACCAAAAAGAGGGTCCATTCATGCACACCGCAGCGATACCTATTTTAGTATGTAAAAGTTTTTTTTCTAATCATGAAACTGCATGCTTTTAACACCTTCCTATATTATGAGCGAAGCTGGAGATATATTCTGACGATACTTTCTGCAATGAAAACTCATTTTCCACCTGGGTGAGACTGAGACACACCACCAAAATAGAAGACAGGGACGAGGTCAAATTCCCATCGGCGAGGGCAACAATTTAGGCGCCACTCCCCGAGAAAATTTGTACAAAAATGACGGAAAATTCTATACGTACGAGTATATCTTTTTGCAGATACCTAGTTGTTTAAAACAGCTTTTAGGAACAACAGTTTTTTTAAACTTCTCAAATTTAATTGCCGGTAAAATTTAAAAAAAAAAAACTACTGTGAGTTTTAGCTACGTATGTTAGGTAGGTACTATTTTCCGGTGCTTATACGGCTAATTTGGCGCCCCTCTAGAAAGTGGGGCCTGTGCAGCCGCTGCCGACCGGTCGCACACCCCTCGGCCCGCTACTGCCAGGAACCATATTTTGGTAGTCCGTACCGGACGTGAGGTGTATGGACCATTATGATAACTTACTTTTCACTTGTGTGAGTTTGGCGAGGTACACCGCCTAAATAGGCTACCTGGAGGATGAAAGGAATATTCTCATGGGTAAGTAAAGTAAGTGGAGTGCGAAGACGAGACCAACGTAGGTATTCAATTATTAGCACCTCGTTTGTTATCGGTTCCCAGCAAATGTACCTCATGTTAATCTTACATGAGCTCAAGAAAATCCACCTATCAATTAATAAACATGAACTCAGTGTCAAGACGGCATAACCAACACAACAAGGAATTGGTATTCATAGAATATTGTACTTATTGAACATTGAAAAAAGACACAAATGTACTAAATGTCTTGATTTGTTACTTTTCAATACTGTTCTACATTTCATCAAAATCTAAATACCTATAGTCTGGCTGTTCTAAGAATGACCGTACGGAAATACCTTACTTCTCTTCTCTCTCCAGCTCTCCTTCTCACTCTTACGATGGGGTAAGCTAAGTAAAATAAAAGATAACATTTTTTGATTTTCTAACGCCACAAGGTGTGTTAGACACTTTTGTCTCAAATATTTTATGTATATAGGTATACTTACGAATTTTGAAACTATGTAAAAAAAAATTGTTTTAGGAACAATCGAAATTTAAGAGTGGTCGAGTATGAAGATGACCGAAATATTTCCTTGAAAATTTAATATGATTTAATAAATTACCAACTTTTGTGTTTAAGTGATGTGCCTACCTACGAGGTTAGGTTAGGTTAGGTTAGGTTACCTGAACTTGATTACGCGCAAACTTTAAATTTTACGACGTAAAAACAATATGGAACTAACGATTGAATGTCATATAGATAATATTGTAACCCATTGGAAGGATTGCCATCGTATTAAGTACCTACTTCATTATCAGACAGAACAGGAGATGGTAAGGGAAAACTTTGAAAAATACAACAAAACAGTAATCCCATCATCAGGCGAGTGTTACCATGAGAAAGTGTACTCCCAATACGTATGCAAATCAGACAAACCACTTGACCCCATGTTCCACGCAGTACCTGAAGAAGTATCAAAAAACAATCATGGGCAGGCGAATGCGGTTAATGAGCGATTCCGGTATGCTAAACATGGGGGCAACCAGGAGCTTTCCCACTGTTTAGAACTAAAAAAACATATGATGAAACCAAGCGAGGCGAGCATGTCTCATTCAAGGGGACTCCTTGCTCACACCTACTGGAAACCCACAGTGCTTCACTTACTTCCTTTATGTGTTTGAGCTTATTTTATTTTTTTGTGATTTTTGAACTAAGTGGTGGTGCGAACAATAATGCTTTAGTGTGTCACCTATGGAGACTCCAGCTGTCACTTCCTCAAATTTGCCGCCGTCTCTTTCGTTAGCAATGTCGCCATCTGGTAAGTACCTGCATATACTTGATCATATGTGAGCTAAATTTGAATAATGTATGAATACCCCTAACTTCGCACCTAAAGCTTTAAATTCGCCTTTAATAATGTTCAATAAGACGCTTGTTTATTAATTTACATACGTGAAAAGTGTATGATGTCTAAATATTATGAAGTGCGGAAAATATATGTGAGCCAAATTTTATGAATGTGAATACCCTATAACTTTAGTAACACAATTTATAGGGCTGTGAATGCCCTAACTTCGCAATTGATGGGCTAATTGTAAGAAAAGCCTATAAGGCTCTAAATTCTCCTCTATAATAATTTTAAATAAATGTGTTTTTTTTTTAATTTATTTACATACCTACTTAATGAAGCAGGTATGATGTTAAAATATATAGAGCGGAAAATGGATATTTATGTATGTTACGCATGTAAATACATAATTTTCTAAGGCGTTTCACACGAACGCCAGTTTCCAGTTTCATATTTTATCATATTGTAATAAAAATGGTTGCCCGTAAGCTAACCACACGAAACATCAAAATAATAAAATGGTTTCTTGAAAAAAGTATGTAAAAAGACTTCCGCAGCTGTAAGATAAAATAAGTAATGCAATGTGCCACTTATTTTAATTAAATATAATTTAATCAATCAATTTACAAAAAATGTTGTATCTTAGGTAGGTTTATTATTAAATATGAAGTAGAATATTTTAAGAAGAAAAAAAACGCTTCACCTCACGTGCCATACCTATTGATTGTGATTCTCACACATGATTAGCGACAGTCAACAATGTTACCACTTGTAAATATGATTGTTAAATGAAACGCATTTCACATTTTAAGCAAAAACTAACTACCTCTTAAACATTTTCCCCTGCGGTACGCGGCAGCGAGGGTGATATGTTGAAATATTAAGTAAATTTTCAATAATGATGGTCGGATATTACGGACCCTATTTCAGATAATTGTGTTCTACTGGCAAAAAAAAGCAAATAAAAAGGAGGGATATTTATCAGAACAGTCACGAATTAACACATTAAAGTAAAGAGAGAGAATTTTAAAAATTCACATCGCTAGACAAAATCTTGTAGCTCCAAATGTAAATTTTGAAAAATTGGAAAAGTATAGACTCGCCAACTGTCCTTAGTTGAATGGAGATAAAAGGATGACCACTGCATCAACTCATTATCGAAGCACTCGTAAAACAACCCATTTGGTGCGCTTTGTGAAATTTTTAACTTTTAAACAAAGATAGTTAGAGTTGGTCTGATATCAGCGACATATCTGAGTTTATGCGCTTTACCAATCATTTTAAAATCAAATTTAAAAGGTCAAGTTATGACGATTTTAACAGTAACCACAAGAAGCAGAAAACTTTATTTGATAAAACGAAACGAAGCGTACAGTAATTAGCCGTAGGATGTCGTTTTAACTACCTACCCACTATTATTGCATTTCTTATTTTCTATCAGTTTCCTTTTCAAATTTTTTGCTTATTTATTAATTTATAGGGTTATTGGCACATAGACCTTTGCCTAGATAAGGCTGCTTTTTCTGTATTGACAAAGAGTGTTGGATGCCTGCATGATGGGCTGCCGGGCTTGAACAAGTTCATTAGCGCTTTATATGTGCCTGTGAACTACATTCACATTTCCAGAATATAAATAAATCCCAAATAATGTCAAGACAAGAGAGTGAAATTAATAAATATTCGTTTAAAGGTATAGGCACTTAGAATAAAAATTGTATATTTTTAATGCATTAAGCACTGAAAAGCAGAACGAAATCATGAGTTGACCCCTAATTCCAAATGATAAGAAGTTCGAAAAATATAGAAAAGAAATGCACAAATCACAAAATTTGCATTCTCTGGACTTCGCACATTTTAATAAAAACATGCGGTTAGGGACTAGTCAAGACCCGAGTTTAGATGAGATAGGCTGATATCGTTCTATCGTAGTACTTATACGTCTTGGTCTCGAAAAGTCACGATAGTTTGGAACTTTTACATTTTTTACACTTGACTCAACAGAACATAACTACATGACTTTGATCCTTTGATCTCTCATTTGATCTCTTACCAAAACCAGATTATTTGTGCATAAAAATAGTAAGTACGTATTAGTTGAATTAATAGTACCTATAGGTAAATTAAGAATAAGTGAACAAGTAAACGATTATTTTTTCAAAGGATATTACAATAAGCGCGAGAAGCGTATTATTTTAGATGGGTCCAAGCGTCCACTTCATGTGTCAACATCATTATTAATTGATCCATCGAAAGGAATAAGTCTAAAAGAGTGATAAATTCATTTGAAATGAGTCGAAGTCGCAGAAGCGTCAGAGAAGAGAGAGATTTCAAATGGCGTATTTTTTTCATGGATCAAAGTGGGACCGAGTCCACCTGTAGTGGCAACTGCATGTCCTTTTAAATTGATCCATCGAAAAGAATACGCCTAAAAGAGTGATAAATTCATTTAAAATGAGTCGCAGAAACGAATGAGCAAAAGTGTCGGAGAAGAGGATAACAGGTCCTAATGGTTCCAAGAGTTAAAAGATTTATGCGTATTGGACGAGATTGAAATTAGGGTCGGGGCAATTTATAAACTGTGCTGTCCTACCAAGTGTGTATCTGTCTGTATTATTTTAAGGCGTGTACCTTTTTGGAAGGTGCCGCGATTCCCTTGTCTTGTTCTGGTACGGGTAGTAGGTACCTACTCGACATCTAATCAGGCCCATTATTTTAGAGGCCTTCTCCTGTTATCATTATCAACGGTGTTACGACCCGTATACAACAATCATGATTTTTTTATTTTTTTATTTGTAAAGGAAAATTTCGAACAATTGAAAGTCGTGATGGGAATAAGAATCAGAATTTGAAAGAAAAATTAAGTTTTCTTGCATTGTGCATTATATGTGAAAGCTTTTCATTTTTATATTGATCTTTATCTCTATTAGAAAAAAACTATAAGATATATAAAAACAATAAGTTTTATGATCATGTATAGCAGCAGCAGAGCGTTTTGCAACTTTTCTCAAAACAGTGTTTAAAAAACTTATTTCTTTCAAAAAAATATCTATTTTTAGTATAGTTAAATTAAAAATAACTTAACGTACCCATATAACTTATACGCAACGTATAACCTAATCAAAAGTTTTCGAGAATATGTACCTACCTATTGGAACTACCTAATATCCTATACCTATTTGGTATTATTTTATAGAACCCAGTTGTCACCGACGGACTTACTTTTCTTTCATTAGTAAAAGGTACGGCTTAGCACAGTTACCTGGTTAAGTTTCAGCTAAGCACATATTAACATATTATTTCATTTAGTATGTATTTCTGAAAATTTATTGGGAAACAATTGCAGATAGGATGCTTATTGGTACCTAACCTTACAGATTTATAACCAAATGCAAATCATGAGATTAAAAAAAAATAAAAAAAATAAAAAGGGCAATATTCCAACAAAATAATCTGTAAGCAGCAAACAAACAAAAACACAAACAAAATAGCTGAAAATACCGGAAACCGACATTAATAATGCAAATGGTGGGATACTGATGATAGTCAGTGAATGAAGAGTGGGTGGGTATGACAGAGAAGAGGGAGTTGGGGTTGGGTTGGTAGCTGACCACAGGAATAGCATGCTCAGCTCACATTAGCCCTTCAAAATGGTCGAGAGCGGGGTCATTAGATGGAGGGGTAGGCGTGTCCCCCTGGGTTTGGGGGTGGCTAATCATGGGGTGCCTACAGCCTACTCACAGAGAACAACCACTACCCCTATTCCACCTCTAACCCGATTTTCGGGAAATTCAAGAATGATAATTATTTAGTGCTTTTGTCCAATCTATAAATTAAGCTAAAAATAATTTGAAGGAACAAATGGTGGAACTTTATTTCTAGCTTTGTTATTATAATATACAATTATTATGTGTATTGTGAATGCTCTGCGGTTTCAGTAATAATTGTAAACATCATTTCCGCGGTCTATTATTTACAGAAAGCAACTGAAAACGATACTTTCGTGTTCATTACTTAAGTTTTCCCTTTTTCTATTGTAATGGGTTGATTGATTATTTTGATCATCAAATAATAGAAGGAAAACTCTAACTAACTAAACTGAACGAAAGAAGTGAACATCAATATTTTCAACAATAGACTATGGAAAAGAGCTAAGCAAAGCAAGCAGAAAGGCTTTAATTTAGAGGGTTGTCAAACCTGCCGCATATAATTTATGACCTCGTGAGGGTGAGGGGCACAATAAAAGTGTAGGTATCAAGGGTGAGCCATATCAATAGGATGTAGACTTTTTCACAAAATGAACGAGGCACTGAAAATCGAAAAGAAACATATTATCTAACGCTAACGGCTAAACTATGACTTAAAATACAATTTTAGAACAGAACAGGACACTTTGATAAATGGCTGTCCATCATTTTTGAGCAGCAGAAAATAGTTTGTCTTATATTTGATTTTGGATAAATTAAAAAATGGTAAAATTTGGTAAAATATAGGAAACCCTTATGACTGCTCCAGTTCACAAATCAGGAATATCAATTGGAAAATTGTAATAATTTAAAAATTTCACGGATGTCTGTATTTCGTGCGAAAGTGTAATATGTAGTACGTTGTATGGATTACAAAAAACTAATATGTACTTCAATATATAATCATTTTTTATACGTGTATTTCATAACCGTAACACAAAGGGCAAATTATTGACTATTTATTTAATAATACTTCTCACTTTAAACGGATAAAATATTTTGGCATAAAACAATTTTTTCTCAGCTAATAATATCATTTCTGTCACTGTCCGTTGTTAATACCAGAAAATAACATTACAACGACTAGCAGTAACTTGGAACAGGAAACGAAGACTACACTATAAATGAGTAAATTATCTCTTACTCAGTAGTTAGCTTCTTCATATGCTATTGGATTAATTGTAAGCAAAAGTTAGACATTACATGCAATACAATCGTTCAGTAGCTGATTATTACCGACACGCCAATATCAAGGCTTGCAAATAATTGCAGAAAAAGTTGAACATGAACATCACTAACCATGCGAACAAAAACACAAGTTGCATTTAAAATTTAAGGGCAATTACCATGCTGATCCTCACCTCATTGAATGAATTACTTAAGAGATGGCTGTCCATTAGAGTTCATTGAAGTATTGCTGATAGAGGATACAATAGAAAGAGGCAATATCGGAAAAAGTTTTATTATACCTGTACAAACTTTTGATGCTGTCGCCTGTCGGTCTATCGGACAACATACGAGGTTTTCACCGGAAAAAAATTGTTTTTTTTTGTTTCTCAACGTAGGGAACATACTTTTTAATCGTTCCCTAATCTTTTTAGAATACCCGTAATAACACCAAATCGATTATGTAATTTAATACA